>Ga0233425_10000048_pt1 | contig 288582 bp, 258 predicted proteins | sample Watercolumn_Towu_2_FD_181712 | JGI IMG/M metagenome (GOLD analysis project Ga0233425, IMG submission 181712) | Freshwater microbial communities from Lake Towuti, South Sulawesi, Indonesia - Watercolumn_Towuti2014_140_MG | ecosystem: Environmental > Aquatic > Freshwater > Lake | place... | reverse complement strand
TTGAAGCATTTTTCCTATGTATTTTCTTTCTTCAAAGCTAAAATGTTGCATGGCTACCTTGGGTTAGATGTTAGTGTTGCTACCAACATTGTATCCAAGGTGGTCGGATTTATTTTAGAACTTAGCTCATTTCATTTTTGCTTGTTTTCGATTACCGAGTGTTTTATAATTCTCTCTTGACTTTGTTTTTTAACCTTTTCTCCTATGACACTCGAAAGATTGGCTCCAGATTCGGATGAGGATCATGGAGGACTCGTCCCTCGTCCACTGCCTCCGAATCTCAATGTGGATATTGGACCCGATGATCGCCCTCTGGGTGAACGTTTTGACATTGGCGTTCCCACGAGATCGGGTGGACCGTGGGAGATTGATCACGATCGTGTTCCTTTGCCTGTTGTTATTGATGATGAAGACCGTAAACGTGACAGGCGTGATAGAAGGCCTCAGCCTTCCGTTCCGGATGTGCCTTTGCCGCCGTTTCAACCAGATTTTCCGCCCACTCCGCTTGGTGATGTTTCCTATGCCATGAGACATCAAGTCGGCAATGCACTGGAGTGGTCATGATTTTTTGCTTTTCGACGGGTTGATCTTTCCGCTCTTTTCATGTAGAGTTCCAGCGTTTTTTCTTCATGCGTTGGGGATTCGCCAAGCGGTAAGGCATTGCCCTCTGGAGGCAACATTCGGGGGTTCGAATCCCTCATCCCCAGCCAACGATCTATACACTTTATCGTAACTTTACCCGATTTGTGGCTTGTGGATTCGAGTAATCGGATTTTTGGCGAGATTGATTTTTTGTTCACGGCCTGGAGTGCCGGCTGAGCCGGAGGCCATTTTGGCGATGCGGCGGTTTTTGTCGATCCAGCCGAGGAAAATGGAGCTGTGCTGGCCTTCCCAGTCGGTGCCTTTGCCGAAGGGATTTTTGTTGTAGTAGTAGACCCAGTCGCCGGGCTGCACGAGTTCGAGCGCCTCGTTTTCACCTTCAGGGTAATTTCCTTTTTTGAGTGCGGCGATTTGTTTTGACCGGCCATTTGCGAGTTTGAGCTCATCACGGCTCGGCCATACCAGTTTCGCCTGTGCTCCCGAGGTGCGGTAAATGTACCGAGTCCAGTCGGCACAGTGCTTGGGAATATATTTTTTTACCGCTGATGTTACGGTTTTTACTCTGTTCACAATCGCCTGTGCAAGTGTTGAGTTTTCCAGAGAATTGAGCATGTTTCTCGCCTCCGAGAGCGAAAATTTCTGCTTTTGCATTTCCGCGGCTTTCACCTCCTGCGCGAGCGAATCGAGCTGTGAAGTTTTCCCGCCGCTCAATTTTTCGCCCATAAGCATAGCGGCTGCGAAGAGGTAGATTTTTATCAGTGTACTTCCATTGAAAATATCTTTATTTTCCGCATTTTCGAACTCGTTCGTTTTTGTTTCGCCACCTATCATGTGAGCCAGTTGGTCTTCCAATTTCAGTTTCTCTGCCGGATTTACGGCGAAGCGAAGAGCTTCGAGGAGTTTTCCGACGGCTCCGCTTGACTGCGTTTGGCTTTCCTTCGGTGTATTTTGCTGCTGTTCTTTCTTTTTTTGCGGTTCAGGCATAGTTCTATGAATTAACTCTATCACGGTATTATAGCAGATTTTAGCTTTAATGTACAGCTTCCGGCCGTTTCGATTGACAATACCGTTTTTCTGATTTAAAGTTAGCTTCCATAAATTTTTTACGATGTTTCGACGAAGAAGTATTGGCGGTAATCCCGGAAGGTTTGCCGGAGGCAGGTTTGGAGGACAGAGACGGTTGGAAAGAAAGGCTCGTTTTCCGAAAGGGGCGCCAAAAATCGACGTTTCTCGATTTGTCAATAAGGCAGTTTCCGTTGAACCCGAAAAAGAGTATGTTTCGAAGCATCAATTTAGCGATTTTGCCATTCACCCAAAACTGAAGGAGAATATCGTGAGGAAAGGTTTTGAAAAAACGACGCCCATCCAGGATCAGACGATTCCCCATATTCTTGAGGGAAAAGACGTGGTGGGCATTGCCAATACCGGCACGGGAAAGACGGCGGCGTTTCTCATTCCGCTCATCCATAAAATTTTTCATCACAAACATGAACGGGCGCTCATCATTGTTCCGACCCGCGAACTCGCACAGCAGATTCTCGATGAGTTTCAGGTGTTTTCGAAGCATTCCGGACTCCGGGCGGTACTCTGTATCGGCGGCGCGAGTATGGGTTTTCAGATTCGCGATCTCAGGCGGATTCCAAGTTTCGTGATTGGAACTCCTGGCAGACTCAAGGACCTCATCAATCGCAAGGCGCTCAATATCTCTTCTTTCCGAAATATCGTCCTCGATGAAGCCGATCGCATGGTGGATATGGGATTCATCGCCGATATCAAGTTTCTGCTCGGGCTCATGCCTACCGAACGCCACTCCCTCTTTTTCTCTGCGACGATTTCGAAGGAGATAGAAGGTCTCATGAAGAGTTTTCTCCGAGATCAGCACATTACTGTTTCGGTGAAGTCGCGCGATACTTCTGCTAATGTCGATCAGGATATTATTCGCGTACCGAGTCGCGAGAAGAAACTCCAGGTACTCCATGAACTCCTCCAGAGGCCGGAGTTCAGCAAGGTTCTCATCTTCGGAAAGACGAAGCACGGTGTCGAAAAACTCTCTGTAATGCTCTCGAAAATGGGACATAAAGTTGCTTCCATCCATGGCGATAAACCCCAATCGAAGAGGCAGCGAGCCCTCGATGATTTCAAAAAAGAAAAGATCAATATCCTTGTGGCAACCGATGTAGCCGCTCGCGGACTCGATATTCCCGATGTTTCCCACGTCATCAACTACGATATACCGATGACGTATGAGGATTACATTCACCGAATTGGAAGAACTGGCAGGGCAAACAAAAAAGGTATTGCGCTCACGTTTGTCGAGTGAGTTTTTTATGCAACCAATGCTTCTTGGTCACTGACCTCGAGCGCTTCGAGAACTTCTTTCCAGTTGAATGATTTTAGGCGTTTTTTCATGCGCGACGTAACCTCCGACTTTTCTTCCGAGAATGGGAGGTGAGCCTGGACGGATTCTATTGCCGAGCCGGTAAGAGAGATGAAGAGTCTATACAGAATTTTCTTGTTTTTGATGTTGTTCGCGATTCGTTCTCTTATCCTATTTGCAATTTTTACTGCATCGGCACCTCTCTGTGCGTATACGTAATTTTTCATTTCGCCTATCAGGGCTCGAAGATGTTCATATACTTCGATGTACGGCTCTGTAAATTCCTTTGTTTGACTATCGTCCGTTTTTCCATCTTTTCTCATGTTGTTTATTCTGCTCTCCCGTAATTGGCGATAGATTGTTTCAAGATCTGCGAGCATATGCACCGGATCGAAATCTTCCTGGCACGATACGGTCATGAGTACTTTTTGCAGCTGTACTTGTGTCCGGAAGAGTTTTGCGATGAGATAGATTTTTGTGAAACGGGTGCGAATTTCGTCATCTGATTCGCTTTCTAGTGCATTGATGAGATGTCCAATGCAGCTTCGATAAAGGAGCGCGAACGAAAGATTCGGTTCACAGCGAATTTCGGCTGCTTGGGCGAAAATTTTCCCTAGTGACGCCCTGAGTTTCATTCGATCTGCGCCTGATAGCGGTGATGCAGATTTTCGCAGTATCTTCAGGTCGTCATGTTTCTCCTCAACTATTTGTAAAAAATCGAAGATTCTCTTTCTCTCTCCTTCGGCGATGTTGAGAATTTGCACTCCATCTCTCCTGATATATGAAGCGATTCTTTCGATTTCTTCCAGACGTTTTCCCAACTGCGAGATCGCCGATGAGAGATTGGCGCGCACTGCTCCCGGATTCATTACTCCCGATTTGTATTTTACGGTGAGCGCCTTTTCTACCTGTTTTTTTATTTTCACTTTTTGATCGTTCCGAACATGTTTGAATGTTTCGATGATTTCGAGAAGTTTTGATCGAAGTGTATCGATGTCTTCCGTTCCTTTTATACTGCCCCAATTTTCGAGCATCCTGAAGCCTTTTTCCAGTTCCGGTAGAATTTCCCTTAATAGTTTGATTTCCGCCGAGTGAGTCTGTTCAATGTGGCGTACCCGTCTCTCAGCTCCGTATATATCTGTTCTAAATATTGTTCTCTGACCTTCAATCCGCTGTGTTCCCAGGAGGTATCCGTTTCGTTTTCCATTGTCGAGAAGCATAACCCGGAAATATGCCGGAGGATTCGTATCTTCATCCTGGTGCGGGTAGAGAAATGGTCGAACACTTAAAACCATCTTTCGAATTTCATCGATGGCTTTCTCTCTCATTTTTGCCGCCTGCGACGCTTTCGTGCCTTTCGGAGGAATGAATTCGTCGAGTCCGAAATTGTGAAGGAGTGTATCAGTAATAAGTCCGCAATCGATGATGAGTGCCGAAAACGCTTCTCTTCGTGCCGCTTCGGATGCGACTTCGCTGCGATCAATAGCTATATGATCCGCTTTCTTTTCCAGACATTCCTGGAGAAGCTTAAAAAATGTTGCTGGCGCTTTTTGCCAGTCTTTTTCCGATGCCGGACCTTTTTGTCGCCATAGTGAACTCCGGATTATCTGCATGGCGCGATTTCCGAATCCTGCGCGCAATTCATCGAGGTATCTCTCTTCTGCCAGCCGCTCATTCTTTGCATTCGTTTTGAATTTTGATGCCTGCTTCAGTTCCTCTCTTGCCTGAGGCGACATTCTCCCCTGAAAGCCTGGATGAACTTCCTGAAGAGCTTTGAATTCATTTGTTTCCTGAATGGCCAGTTCGAGTTGATATGCGGAGGACATTTGGCCGCATTATCCGTTTTTTATCTCTTCCGTCAAGAAGTGTTTTTCTTTTTGAAGCTGTTTTTTGCATATTTCCGCTTGTTTTGCTACACTCCTGTCTGTTCTTCATTTACATTTTTTATGCGCGAAATCCGAATTGACGATAGTAGTCTTGCCCGCAGTGGGAAGAAGAAAAATGGACCGGTTCGAGATGTCGAGGTTCCAAGCGAGGAACTCGGTTTTGAGGTGAATGAAGTGAGACAGGATGATGATGCCCCTCTCGATGAAGTCATCGAGGAAATTGCCGCGCGTGAACCCGGAGAGATGGTACGCGTGAAGTTCGGGAAGTTCGTGCAACTCGTGGCTACCCATAACTTCGAGGATGTTCTCAAAGATCACTCCGATCAGGATATCGTGATGAACTCCAATCTCCTCATGGATCTGGCCTCTGCGCATGAGGATAATGATGATTCCAAAAAACAACCCCTGCTTATCGGCATCGGTGTTGCTATCGGAGTCGCGGCCGCTTTCTTGCTGTTTACGTTTTTTTAAGAGAGATTTTTATGTCGAAATACAAGCGAGTGATGGTGAAGCTCTCGGGCGAGATGCTCGGTGAGTCTTCCGGCGGGATTGATGCCGGCAGGCTTCAAGATGTCTGTCGTTCACTCAAAGAGGTGATTGATGAGGGTATCCAGATCGCTCTCGTCATCGGAGGTGGAAATTTCTGGAGGTTTAAGGATCAGAAGGAACTCGTGCTCGATCGCGTGGTTTCGGATACGATGGGCATGCTTGCCACCGTGATGAATGCGCTTGCGGTTCGTGAAGAACTCGAGCGAATCGGTGTTCGTGCGAAGGCATACTCCAGTCTCCGTGTTCCGGGTGTCCTCAAGGAATTCATGCCGCGGTGCGCTCGCAACTCTTTTGCCGATCACGATGTCGTACTCTGTGCCGGCGGGACGGGCAATCCTTATTTTACCACTGATTCCGCCGCCGCTCTCCGGGCACTCGAGCTCAAGTGTGATCTTCTCCTGAAGGCGACGAAGGTTGATTTCGTCTGCGATAGAGATCCCAAGAAGCATGCGGATGCGAAAACTTTTGAAGAACTCAGCTACCAGCAGGTTCTGGAGATGGGGCTTGAGGTTATGGATCTGAGCGCCATTTCCCTCTGTATGGAAAATGCCTTGCCCATTCTTGTTTTCAATATGAACGGAGAGGGGAACTTGCTCAGGGCGGCTAGGGGCGAGCGAGTCGGAACCCTTATTTCATAGTACATATATTTCGCAGTACATTTTTCTATTCCTTTACTTTTCAATGATTATGTTGCCACAACCTCTCCTCGATAGCGCCGAAGAACAGATGAAAAAAGCTCTCCAGCATCTTAAAGATGAGTTTTCCCGTTTGCAGATTGGCCGTGCGAGCCCTTCGCTCGTGGAAGAAGTGCGCGTGGAGGCGTATGGTACGCTCCAACCCCTGAAGAGTGTTTCCAGCGTTTCGGTTCCCGATCCGAAGACAATTCAGATTCAGCCGTGGGATCGCGGTTTGCTTGGCGCTATTGAAAAAGGCATTCAGATGGCAAATCTCGGCCTTATCCCCAATAATGACGGTATTGTTATCCGTATCAATATCCCGCCTCTTACCGAGGAGCGCCGGAAAGATCTCGTAAAGGTCGTTGGTCGCTACACCGAAGAAAGTAGAATTGCGATTCGCAATGTTCGTCAGGATCTCAACAACACTTTTTCCACCATGAAAAAAAACAGCGAAATGACCGAGGATGAACTCCATGCCGGCACGAAGAAGCTCCAGGACCGTGTCGATCATTATAATCATGAGATAGATGAGATGGCAAAACAGAAAGAGAAGGATATAATGACGGTGTAGCTTTTGCTCGAAAGTATTTTCCCCCTCCTCAACTCCATGCATCTCGTCGTTACGATTCTCGTCTTTCTCCTCATTCTTTCGGTACTCGTGCTTGGGCATGAGTTTGGACACTACTATTTTGCCAAGCGCGCCGGAGTCAGAGTCGATGAGTTTGGATTTGGGTTGCCACCCAGGCTCTGGGGTAAAAAAATAGGGGATACGCTCTGGTCTATCAACCTCTTGCCTTTTGGCGGCTTCGTGAGGCTTTTCGGAGAAGATCCGCGTCAACCCGGCGCAATGAATAATCCCAGCAGTTACAACTCAAAATCGTTGCGGCAGCGCTTCTGGATTGTTACCGCCGGCGTCATCATGAATATCCTCATGGCGATCGTATTTCTAACCGTTGGTTTCTGGATTGGCATCAAGCCCCTGCTCATCGATTCCCATGATATTTTACAGGCAATCGAAGAGAAGCAGCTCGTGATTCAGTCGGGATATGTGATTCAGAGTGTTACCCCCGGAAGTTTGGCCGAGCGTACGGGTATCCAGCAGAATGATATTCTCGTTGAGCTCAATGGGAAGGGGATTATTGATGAGTCGCTCCTCGCGCAGGCTCTCAAGCGGGCCAAGGATTTCGGCATGATGCTCAAGGTTCGTCGTGGTGATTCTGTTTTGAATTTCAACATTACGAAAGATAAATTTGAGGCGAAGGAGCTTGGAATCGCTGTCTATGATTCTTTTTTGTTGCCGCGTCTCGTTATTCGTAGTGTTGAGCCCCAGAGTGAGGTTGCCAAGGCCGGTTTGAAGTCCGGCGATATGCTGCTTGCCGTGAATGATCAGCCTGTATATAACCTTGAGGATTACCAGGCGTTTTTTCTTACTGCCCGCACTCTTCGTGTTACCTATCAGCGCCATTACAAGGAGTACCAGACGACCGTAAACTTTCCTGAGCGGCGTTCTGTGACGGTGACTGAAGTTATCCCTGGAAGCAATGCTGAAAAGGCCGAGCTCCAGAAGGGCGATACCATTCTTCAGGTCGAGCGCAGCGATGTTGCTTCGCCTGAGGAGGTGATTGTACGCCTTGCGGCTGCGAAAAATGCCGGCAAGCCGGCTCAGCTCCTCGTTGAGCGCGGTAAGAGCCTCTTCACGGCATACGTTTCCGCCGGAGCCGATGGAACGTATGGATTGCAGGTTTCTCCCATCATCAACCAGAATCTCGGAGTGGTACTCGTTGCCACCTCATCACCCACCTCCGTTCTTGAACTGAAACCGGTTTCGTATGGGTTCTTTTCCAGCATCAGGATGGCATTTACCGAGACGGGAAGACTTGCGAAAGCTACGCTTGCCATGTTTGGAAATCTCTTCAGTAAACTTTTTTCTTCCCTTGAGGTTCCCGAGGGAGTATCGGGGCCGGTTGGTATTGCCCAGATGACGGGGATATTCGTAAAAGAAGGTTTTCTTTCTCTCTTGAGATTCATGGCGCTACTTTCCCTGAGTTTGGGCGTTCTCAATTTACTCCCTTTTCCAGGACTTGACGGCGGACGTCTCCTCTTCATTCTCATTGAAGGTGTTCTCGGTCGACCGGTGAATCGCAAGATTGAGCAGCTCGTCCATGCCTTTGGCGCCATTCTCCTCATTCTCATCATCGCCGTTGTGACCTATAAAGATATTGTCAGAATATTGTAATTTTTTTGTCAGGAAAATTTCAGAAATTTTTTATTGCGAAGTTCTCGAAAAACTTGTGAGACTCTCTTGATGTATTCGTGAGAATGTTTTTAAATTCTCATTTCTTCACCATAGGTAGTGGGATTTTTCTTTCATCGACCCAATGGGTGGAATTGTGCAAAACTCTTGTAAGGGAGCGGGGGAGTCGATAGTATGGCGCTACGCTGAAGATTTTTATTTTTCTTTTTCATGAATGATTTGCACGAAGTTTGGCGGGGAGTGCTCAAAATTGTCGAGCAGACCATGCCGAGAAAGGTTTTTGTAACTTGGTTCCAGCATACCGCCCCGTTGTCCTACAAGGATACTGTTTTTACGATTGGTTTTCCAAATATATTCACCAAAGAGTGGGTGGAGAAGCGGCATGTCAGCCAGATTCATGATGCTCTCAAGATGAATTTTCCCGATCTCACGAAGGTCGATTTCATTGTCGATGGCGCCTTGGCGAATAGCGATGATATGCGCAAGGTTGAGCTCAAGGATGAGCCGGTCAAAAAAATGCGGAAGGTTTCAGGTGGAAATGAGCTGAGTTTCGGAGATGGCCTTCGCAGTCGTGCTTTCCTCGATCGATATCGTCTCGATTCATTCATTCCCGGAAGAAATAACCGCCTTCCTTTTGCTGCAGCGCAAGCCGTTTCTGCGACTCCCGGAGGTATTTACAATCCCTTTTTCGTGTATGGAAAAGTAGGCCTTGGCAAGACTCATCTCCTCCAGGGTGTGGGAAATCAGATTTTGAAAAATCATCCCGATAAAATTGTCGTTTATACGACTTCGGAGAGATTTGTGAATGAAGTCGTCGAGGCCATCAGGACTCGCCACATGAAGGAGTTTAAGGAGAAGTATCGTCGTGCCGATTGTCTCATCATTGACGATATCCAGTTCTTCGGAGAAAAAACCTCGAGCCAGGAGGAGTTCTTCCATACCTTTAACGATCTTTACGATACCGGAAAGCAAATCGTGATCAGTTCCGATAGGGCACCGAAGGAGCTCGAGAGTATGGATGACCGTTTGACCAGCCGTTTTGGTATGGGAATGGTTGTGGAGGTACTCCCGCCCGAGTATGAAACCCGTCTCGCTATCCTCCAGAACAAGTGCATGGAAGAAGGTGTCATCATTGATAGCGAGGTATTGGCCTGTATTGCCTACAATATCGAGGAGAGCGTTCGTGACCTTGAGGGTATTTTGAAGGCGCTCATTGCCATCGTGAAGCTCAACAATACAACTCCCACTGTTGAGATGGTTATGGAACATATTCGGCAGCTTCATAAGGCGATTTCGGTCCGTGAGCAATTTTCTGTTCAGCCGCACGCTTCAGCAGCAGCTCAACATCTTACCGCTTCCGCGGCTGCTCGAAATTTCGTCCGAAATGTAGACACCTTCATGCGTGTCGTTGCCGATTACTACCGTATTTCCAAGCAGGATCTCGTGGGTGAAGATCGACGCAAGGAGGTTCTCGTCCCCAGGCAGGTATGCATGTACCTCATTCGCGTCGCCATGGATGAGGCCTATGAGAAAATTGGGGCTGATTTCGGCGGCAAAAATCATACGACGGTGCTCCACGCCTGCAATAAGATCGAGAAACTCCTTCAGACCGATCAGCGTATCGTTCGCGATATGACACTCATCAAGGAACAGCTCGGCATTGTATCGTGACTCTCTCGTTTCGTTCGCGTATAGTTTTTTTCGATGACACTCTACTACTCCCGAAGTCATTATCATTCCAATCGAGTTCACCGCAAGAAACTCCTCGATTACTTTCTTCCGCTTTTTCTCTTCATCGCTTTTGCGGTTATCGTTATCCTCTCTTCCCAGCTCTATCGTTCTATTTTTACCTCTCCGTTTTCTCCTGAAGCCATTCTATCTCTTCTGGAAGGGAGAACGCAGATTCTCCCCGCTGGCCTAGCACAGTATGAAGACGCCATAGATACGACCCGTATTTTTCCCGGGGATGAGCTCATGACTGAAACGTCCGGGCGGAGTTCGCTTGAGCTCTTTCGGCAGTTCCATCTCAGGATGGACAACGCCACCACTCTCGTTTCCCGAAGTATTGAGCGAAGCTCCTCCGCTTTTTTTGATTTTCGTTTGAAGCACGGACGTGTCTGGTTTTCATCTCCCGATACCGATAGTTCTCTCCGTTTTACTCTTTCTACTTCACATCTCCGAGTTCAGGGCGGTGATGCCATTTTTTCGCTTGAGGATTTCTCTTCTCAAAAAGGTTCCGAGATACTCCGCGTGTTCCGTGGAGAGGTTACCGTTACGGTACTCCTTTCTGATGCCTCCGGTCAGCGCGAGGTTGAAACATATAGAATTGCCGCCGGCCATGAATTCAATATGGATCTCAAGGCGTACCAGGCTTATGAAAAATATCAGAGTCCCGAGGTCGTTTTTCCACTTGGAAAGGATTTTCCGGAGAGTGAGTGGTATTTATGGAATGATGCCCTCGATGAAAAAACTTCCATTTCATCGTAGGTAGATGCCTCTGTTTCTATTCTGTCCATCGTTCGTTACGGCGTAGACGGCTTTTCCGTTCTTTGGATTTGTCAGGTAAAACCAGTAGGGAGATTTTTGCGGACTTAAGGCCGCCTCGATGGTTTTCTGACCCGGATTACCGATGGGGCCCAGAGGGAGATTTTTTCTTGTGTAGGTATTGTAAGGCGTATCTCTTTTGAGATCGTCTCCGGTAACTGTTTTTTTGTCTAACCCGTAGAGAACGCTCGCGTCGATGTTGAGAAACCATCCGCTTCGTACCCGTTTCCAGATGATACCCGAGACAATTTTGAGATCATCTTCGTGCCGCACTTCTTTTTCCAGCATGGAGGCCACGGTGATGAGTTCGAAGAGGGTGATGTTTTTTTCATGGAGCAGCGTTTCTATGTTTTCAGGGAGGTGCCTTTTGAAATTTTCGAGCATGAGTGCAATGAGATTTTTCGCTGAGAAATGCGATGGGTCGATGTTGTAAGTATCCGGAAAAAGAAATCCTTCGAGTGGCAGCGGAGTTGCCATTATTTCTCTTTTCGGGAGCCAGGGATAGCGCGAAGCGTTGCTGAATTTTTTCACCGCATCGATGAATTCCCCTTGTTTCGCTATCTCGAGTTCCGCAAGACGTTCGTCGATTTGTCTTATGGAGAAGCCCTCCGGAATGGTAATGAAGTTTTTTGCCTGAGAGGGGTCAGTAATGATGCTTGCGATTTGCCGGATCGGCATACTTGGCGCCAGTTCGAATCTTCCGGCGAGAATTTTTTCGCTGAGATCCTGTTTTTTGAGAAATTTTCTCAGGTGATTTCCATTTTTGATGATGTCTTTTTCTTCGAGCATTTTCCCTACGTCTTTTGCTGTTTGTCCTTTCTGAATCACGACAATTTGTTTTTTTGTTTCTGATGGTTTTAAGCCATTTTCTACCGCTCTCGAGTACCGGATTTGATTGGAGACGAGGTAGACGATGACGAGAGAGAGAATTGCAAGAATTCTCCCGTTTGTGAGTCCTGGCCGGTTTCGTTTTTGAGGGAGCATGATTTCTGTAAATTTTTTATGCCGATGCCGTCTTCTCCTGTGATCCCATACCCATCATATTCATGACATTTTTCATTTTTTCCGCTGCGATCTGCTGGCCTTTTTTTGCCGCCTTATTGATGGCTTTTACCAGGCTTTTTTCGAGAGAGGTCCTGTTCGCCATAGCTTCGTCGTTGATTTTCACGTCTACACATTCGAGTTCAGCGTTGATCGTTACCGTTACTCCGCCTTCGTCGGCTTCGATGTGAATGTTGGTCAGCTCTTTTTTCACCGATTTCGCCTCTTTTTGAAGCTTGTACATGTCTTTTGCCTGTTGAAAGATGCCCATATGAGATTGAAGTGGTAAATGAAATTGTCAGGTGTATTCTACTTGAGCTTCGAGCGATTGGCAATGTGGACTCATTTTGACTTGATTTTTGAGCCCTCTTTTCGTTAGAATGCGCCCGCTTTGTAAATTTTCCGTCTCTTTTTCATTATTCTTAAATATTCTTATGGATACCCTTGTACTTGAAGCTGCGTCCCGTGAAAAAAATGTTCGAGCCGATTCCCTTCGAAGGCTCAAGCGTATTCCTGCCATTGTCTACGGATCTGGAATCGACCCCGTCATGGTTTCTCTTGCCTATCAAACCTTCCGTCATGCCTATATCCAAGCCGGTGAGACCGGTATCATCGACCTCGATGTTGATAGCGGGAAAAAGAAGCTCAAGGTTCTCGTCCACGACCTTCAGCATGATCCTGTGAGCCACGAGATCAGCCACATTGATTTCCTGAATGTCCGCATGGATCAGAAGATTACAACATCCATTCCCGTTGAAGTTACCGGCGTTGCTCCTGCCGTCAAGGATTTGGCAGGCGTACTCACGGTTTCAACACCATCCATCCGCGTACGATGTCTCCCGGGCGACCTCGTGAAGTCCTTTGTCATTGATGTTTCTGTCCTCAAGACCTTCCATGATTCGATTCACGTGAGAGATCTCAAGGTTCCCCCTTCTATCCAGCTCCTCGAGTCGAATGAACTCACGGTTGCCACGGTACTTCCACCACGCAAGGAAGAGGAGGTTGCCGCTCCCGCTGCCGCCGGTACTGAGGCTGCGGCTGGTGGAGCCGCTCCCGCTGCCGCCGGTACTGAGGCTGCGGCTGGTGGAGCCGCTCCCGCTGCCGCCGGTACCGCTGCTTCACCTGCTGCTTCCGGTAAGGCTGGAGGGAAGAAGTAGATGTTTGAAGCTCCGCGTTTCGTTTGCTTGACTGCTCGATGATTTGGTAGTATTTTTCTTTCTTGTTTTTCTTAACTTCTTTTTCTATGAATGCTGTGAATACCGTTCCTGTTTCGTCCCCCTCTGTTAGGAGAACTTCATATAGGTTCATTTGTCCTCGGATGCTTCATCCTTCGGGTGATTTTTACAGAGTTTCGAATATTGTCAGTGAGGCATTGTCGGTTTTTAATATAAGGATTGGTTTCCACTCGCCTTCTAGTAAATTCCCCGACTTTAGTGCGAAAGTCATTGATCTTTTTTCAGAACTTTCGCGCAATATGAGCTGTATTCGGCTCTATAATTCCATTTCGAATAATGATCCGCGTGATCTTCTCCCTGGAGTTTCTGTTGACCATGCTTATTCCGTCTTTGAACTTGCATATTCGTGTTGTCAACAAGTGTATTTTCAAATGAAGATTCAGGAAAGTCGTAAGCCGGAAGATGCTTTCCAGCATCCACCCCATGGCGTTGTTCCGGAGAGGGTATATCATTTGGCAAAAATTCTCTATGCTCGAGCCTACGCCAATCCTACTGATCCAAATTTGAATCCGGCAGGCGATGAACAAAAATCCGAAAAGATGATTGTGGATGAACTCAAGGAGCACGGCTTCGACGATCTCACCGTTCGTCAGGTACAGTGGGGGATTTCTCTGGTGCAAAGTCAGATTCGCGATATGGGAGAAAAGGGTGTCATGGATGCCATTATTAATGGATTGCGAGAAAAGTATGGCATCCACTCCGTCCTGTCTCAGACTTAGTGCACTTCTTCTTTCGGTAAATGAATTTCCAGGAGCATGCACCTCGCGCTTCCGCCACCATGTTCTTCTATCGTCGGTATCGGACAGGCAACGATTTCGCCGTATCGACTCAAGCGCGCGAGCTGATCCCGATCGAATGTGTCATAGGCCGTTTTTGACATGACGATCACCGGCTGACTGAGTTCGTTCCTGACCTCGAGGATATTGCCGGCAAATCCGTTCATCTGTTCGGCCGTAATTTCGATAATATCCTTGCCTGTCTCGCGAAGTGATGCGATGACGGTCTCTCTTTCCGCGGCATCTGTAATCGCTTCCGAGCATATCACCGCAAATCCATTTCCTACCGACATGACGACGTTGGCGTGATAGACGTCTGTTTCGCGAATCCTATCGTGACTCGTGAACGTGATCGTTCTGTACCCCAGCTCCTGTCCGAATCTCTCAACGCCCTGTTTCGTTGTCCGCTGCGAGAGTGAGGCGTAGGCTATTTTGTTTGTCCTGTCGAGCACCATGCTTCCCGTCCCCTCTACAAAATGTCCTTCTTCCTCCAGCGTGGAGAGATCAACCACGCGACCGACACGGTACCCCACGCTTGAGAGCGTTTCGACGATGGGAAGTTGTTTTTCCGGTCGGCGACTACGGTTTCTCATCGGAAACTTCACTGCCGTTCCATTCATTTCCGGATGAGTCGAGATGGGATTATTCGGAAAAACTGAGTCCGGGGTGTCGTGTTCCAATACGTCCGGAATTTCGATTACGCGAATCGTTTTACTCCTCAAAGTCCCTACCATCGTTTTGAATTCCGCCAATGCCTTTGTATGAGTTTCCGCGTCCATCCTTTCCGTTCTCGCCTGCAGATCCGAGTGTTGGGCAAATGCCTGTGCTCGTGGGAGATTCGCAAGTGCCTCCACTTCTTTCGTCGTCATGTCGTCAGGCTTTTTCTGATAGCTGTTATCCCTTGCCGTGTCGAAGTTGTGCCTGAACAGCGCCGGAGTAATCATGACAACGGTCGAAGTGGTATGATTGTCATGCCGCAGCTGCACCCGACCCGGTTCCGGTAATTTCGGTTCTAATTCCTGCCTTGACTCCCGTGGATGCGCATCAGGTTCTCTAAGAATGGGAAACGATCCACTATCATGTGCCATATAGAGTGAGGTTATATGCGTGTAGGGTACTATCTTACGCACGAAATTTCCTCCGCTACAAATAGTGCGCGTTGACAGAAAGTTTGCGAGTGTTTTTTGAGATTTTTCTTGACATTAATCGATATTTGCGTAACATGGGCTTTGCTCGTCTGTCTTTTAACAGTTTTGAAGGAATCCCTTGGGGAATAGTATGTTTTTTCCTCCTTGATAGAGAGCCCGGAATGGTGGAAGCCGGGTAGGCTAGGAAAGAACAGAACGCGCCTTAAAAGCATGCAAAGGGGGTCGGCCGAAGAAAGTCTTTTCGCAAGTTGCGTTTTACGTATTGTATTTGCGAGATGGCAAGTAGGTACCGATGCGCAGGAGTGCGAAATACTCAGTGCTTGTCGCCCACTAGGGTGGAGAGCGCATCAAAGAGGTCCCTTCAAAGGGGATGAACTGGGGTGGTACCACGAGGCTTCGTATTTCAAAGTCATCGTCCCTGGATCCGTCATATGACGGGTTTAGTGATGGTTTTTTTGTATATTTTTTTCTACACTTTTTCTTGAAAATATGTCCCATGCTTCAAAAGTCATTCTTGCGTTCTCCGGTGGGCTGGATACCAGCTTCCTCGTCCCGTATCTCATGGAAAAAGGATATGAGGTTCATACTGCTACGGTGAATACCGGTGGATTTTCCGAGGCGGAGACAGTGGCGATTGCGGAGAAGAGCAAGAGTCTTGGGGCTGCTTCCCATACCCTGATTGATGCCGCATCCGAGCTGTATGATGATTTTGTCGTAAAGATTATTCAGGCGAACTATCTCAGGGGTGGCGTGTATCCGGCGTGCGTTGGCCCCGAGAGAATTGTTGCGGCGAAAAAGATTGCCGAGATGGCGAGCATGATGGGAGTTCACACTGTGGCCCATGGTTCTACCGGCGCAGGAAACGATCAGGTGAGATTTGATTTGGCCTTAAGGGCCGAGATGAAACATGTGGAAATTTTGGCGCCGATACGCGACGATGGTTTTACCAGGGCGCAGGAGGTCGAGTATTTGAAAGACAAGGGAGTTACGGTGCCGCAGAAAAGTTTTGATTACTCCATCAATGTCGGCGTGCTTGGAACGACGATCGGGGGAAAAGAGACCAGGACGCCACTTGGATTAGTTCCGGATGATATCTATCCGAATGTCGCCACGATCGCAGACGCTCCCGAGCATGGAGAAGAGATCTTGATCGAATTTGAAAAAGGCGTTGCCGTTTCGGTGAATGGAGTGGCGATGAGCGGTTTGACTTTGATTGATGCAGTCAGAGATGTGGCGCAGCGCCATGGAGTGGGAAGAGGAACTCATCTTGGAACGACGATTCTGGGAATCAAGGGGCGCATTGTTTTTGAGGCGGCGGCGCTGCGTGTATTGATTGAGGGGCATAAGGAATTGGAGAAGTCCGTTTTGAGCTCGAAGCAGATTTTTTGGAAGGATCACCTGGGGGTTGTGTGGGGCGATAGCGTGCATGAGGGTTTGTACTTCGATCCGGTCGTTGCCGATATAGGAGCCATGATTACCTCGAGCCAGAGAACGGTGACCGGTACCGTGACCATGAAGTTGCACAAAGGAAATATCATTGTGGTCGGTTCACAAAGTCGGTACTCGCTCATGGACTCGACGTTTGCGAGTTACGGCGAGGAAAACAGCTTCTGGGATGGACGAGATGCCGCCGGTTTCTCGAGGATTTACGGACTGGAAGGAGTTATTGCGCACAAAAAACATAATAAGGTTTGATTTCTTTTTTATTTTTCATACTCAATGACACCACTGAAGCATTTCATTACCGGCATGGAGCTGTCCAGAGAAACGATGGAAAATATCGTGGAAGACGCTATTGCCCTGAAAAAAGCCGACGGCGCGGATGGCGCGAGGAACATTTCAGCAGAAGGTCCCGCGAAGAATAAAGTATTGACTGCTATTTTTTATAATCCTTCGCTGCGCACCCTGCTCTCGTTTCAAACCGGAATGCAGAAACTTGGCGGCATCGCGAACGTACTGGATATGAGCCAGAGCCGAAAATTGGAGTATACTCCGGGAGCGGTCATGAATGGTGCGGCGAGCGAGCATTTGTCCGAATTTATCCGTGTAGTTTGCGGTTACAGCGACGTGGTTGCCATACGAAAAAGCGACTTCATACCGGCGAGCGACAACTCGCAGAGTCTCTCCACGAGCCGCGAGGAGATGCTTGGAGATGGCTTTTTTGAACAGGTTCTTAAGTACGCCGACAAGCCTATTATCAATATGGAGTCGAATATGTTCCATCCATGCCAAGGACTGGCCGATGTGATGACGATGAAAGAAGTCCTTGGGGACGTATCCAAGAAAAAATATGTACTGACGTGGGCGCCCCATCCCAAACCGCTTCCATTGGCCACTCCCCAATCGCAAATTCTCATGCCCGCCATGAGCGGAATGGACGTTGTACTCGCTTGTCCGGAAGGTTTCGGGCTGGACGCGAGCGTATGCGAGCGGGCGAGGGTACTGTCCGAGAGTGCCGGAGGATCGTTTACCATAGTACGTGATCAGGATGAAGCCCTCGCTGGAGCGGATATTGTGTGCGAGAAAAGTTGGCTTTCCCTTGAGCATTTTGGGGATTGGGCGCGAGAAAAAGAAGTGAGGGATCAGTATTCCGATTGGCAGATGACCAATGCAAAAATGGCACTGACTAACCGTGCCAAGTTCATGCACTGCCTCCCGGTCAGGAGAAATGTCGAGGTGAGCGACGGCGTATTGGACTCGGTGAATTCGCTGATTATCCGGGAGGCGGAAAATCGCGTGTGGGCGCAGATGGGATTGTTGCGGCATGTTTTGTCGTGATGTTTTTTCCTTTATGTTTTTTATGTATCATTTACATATTTTTATCCCCCAATGCCATGAATATCATTATCGATAAAGTAGCCTCGGTGGTGAGAAACGCGAAGATCGGATTCGATGTCGAAATTTCCCCGGATATCGAGTGCCGCGAGGGTGCAGTTCTGGCCGTGGAAGTCCTGGAGGATAAAAAAGTTTATAATCAGCTTGAGCTGGTTTCCGGCAGACTCTCGACGATGCATAAGGGCGATATTCTCGCTGTGGCGCTCGGGAACAGGCAGGCGCTCCGAGGTTTTGTCGGATGCGTTCCGGACTCGGTTGCCGTGGGCGATACGATCAACGTGCTGAATTTGGGCGGCGTATCCGGCGTATGCGTGAGTGCAAATATTAAGGAGGTCGGTGAAGCGCTCAAAGTGAGAGTCCTGGGAGCGGTAATGATCGATGGCAAGACGGTAAACATCAGGGATTACACCCTGTTTTCTCCGATCGAGCATCTTGGAAAATGTGCGCCGCTGATCGTGGTGAGCGGAACATGCATGAATGTCGGCAAGACATCCGTGGCGGGAGAAATCATCAAGCACGCCAAGCGCGCAGGGCTGAAGGTGTTCGGGGCGAAACTCGCGGGTGTGGCCGCGATGAGAGATACCGAAAATATGCGGGATTACGGAGCGAGCACGGTTGTTTCCTTCCTGGATGCCGGTTTTCCATCAACGGTGCATCAGCAAGATGCGATTGGTGTAGCCAAAGGAGCGATAGAGTATCTCTCGAATGGTTCACCGGATTACATCGTTATCGAGTTTGGAGATGGAATCTTCGGGGAGTACGGCGTGATGCCATGTCTAAAAGACCCGGAAATCCAGAGAAATATCGTCGCCCACATCGGGTGCGCCTATGATCCCGTCGGAGCGGTAAAGTTGACTGAAATATGCAGCGAAATCGGTGCGCCTCTCGATATTGTTTCTGGGCCGGTGACGGATAACAGCGTCGGGGTCAGTTTCGTGAAAGAAAAATTGAATCTTCCCGCTTTCAATGCGTTTCAGAAGAGCGAGGAATTATTTTTCTATCTTTCCAACCATTGCCTGAAAAATAATGTTTCATAAATAATCATGTCAAAAAAAATCACCATATCGATTATAGGAGTCACGGGCTATACTGGTCTGGAGCTGCTGCGAATTCTGAAGGCTCATCCAGATATCGAGATTGCGCATCTGATTTCCGCGAGCGTGAAGGATGGCGATTTAACCCAGACGTATCCTCATCTCGCGGGTAGTACCGCATATGCGTTATCGGGTGCAAGCCATGAACAGGCGGCGGTCGAGAGCGATGTTGTCTTTCTGGCGCTGCCGCACCTTGTTTCGCAGAGTATTATCCCGTCGATCATCGGGAAGACAAAAATTATCGATCTTTCGGGAGATTTCCGGTTGAAAGATATCGGAGAATTCAAAAAATATTACGGGGTTCAACATGCGTATGCCGAAGGGCTTGAAAAATTTGTCTATGGACTGAGCGAACTCAATCGTGAGGCTATTGCCTCAGCATCGTGCGTCGCCAATCCCGGGTGCTATGCAACGGCTGTTTCGCTTGCGCTCCTGCCGTTTGAAGGCAGATATGCGAGAGCTCAAGTCATGGCGGTTACCGGCTCGAGCGGCTCCGGAAAGTCGCTCAGCGAGGGTTCTCATCATCCGGTCCGCGCGCATAACATGAAAAGCTACAAAATCGGAACTCACCAGCATCTGCCCGAAATCGCTCAAGCGCTCTCGGTTTCTGCCGATCGCATCGCCATGGTGCCCACGAGCGGGCCATTTGTTCGCGGAATTTTTGCCACGATGTTTCTCTCGGCTGTACATGGCCCTTGCGCGCAAATGGATGCGCCCGCCTTGCATGACCATATTGTCAGATATTACACGGGCAAAACTTTCGTCCGTGCGAAGTCTGCCGTTTCGCTTGCCGAGGTTCTCGGCTCCAACTTCTGCGATATTTCCGTAACACGCATCGGAGAAAATGTCATCATACAATCTGTCATTGATAATCTGGTGAAAGGTGCTGCGGGCCAGGCCGTCCAGAATATGAATTTGATGATGGGCCTCCACGAGGTCCGCGGATTGGACATTCTCCTTCCTCTCTATCCTTAAGCCACTAGTCTTAACTTCCCTTTCCATTCCTTATGAACACCGTCGAAATGAATACCATCGAAAAAGACAACCAGTACAGCCTGAATGTTTACAAACGATATCCCGTCACTCTCGTGAAGGGCTTGGGGGCGAGATTGTGGGATGATGCCGGAATCGAATATCTCGACTTCTATGCCGGGCATGCTGTCTGCTCCATGGGACAGTGTCATCCGGCGGTTACCACAGCCATACAAAAGCAGGCCGAAGCGATGACGTTTTATTCCAATGTATTTTATTCACGGCCCGCCGCCGACTTGGGAGAGAAGATCGCACAAACGCTGCTGCCCGATGTTTATAAAATTTACCTGACAAACTCTGGCTCGGAGGCGAATGAGGCGGCGCTCAAGATCGCGAGAAAACTCTCCGGAAAGAAAAAAATCATCTCCTTCACCAACGCCTTCCATGGCAGATCGATCGCAAATATCGGTATCACCGGAGTGATGTCCTACCACAAGTTTGAGCCGAATATCACCCAGTACACCTCTTTTGCAAAGCTCGGAGATATGGCGACCGTGGAGCAGTTGTACGATGAAGATACTGCGGCGGTGATATGCGAACCGATTCAGAGCATCGGCGGAATGCACATGGCGCCGACAGAATTTTACCATGAACTGGAGGCGTTTTGCCGAAAGAAGGGAATTCTGCTGATTATTGATGAGGTGCAGACCGGCTGCGGACGGAACGGTATGGATATATGGTTCTCGCGGGCTGTCGGCATTCATCCCGATATCATCACGACAGCGAAAGGTATTGCCGCCGGACTACCGCTGGCTTGCGTGATGGTTGCCAATTCGGTTGCGGCGAAGGTCGAGGTTTACGATCACGCAACCACCTTCGGCGGCGGTCCAATTCCCTGCGCGGCGTCGCTCGCGGTATTCGATACTCTTACTTCAGGCGAATTCATGAGCGAGGTCGCGAGAAAGTCCAGGCGAATTATAGAAGGCGTGCAAAATATTTCCGGCGTAAAAAATGTTCTTGGTATGGGACTGCTGCTTGGTATCGAATTCGATGTTGATATCGCCTGGCTGGTGGAGGCCTGTCTCGACCATGGCCTGATTATTGGCTCTTCAAGCCGGAAAACGGTGGTACGCATCACTCCGCCACTCGTTATCTCCGACGAAGATATTGATCGATTTTTAGAAATTTTTTCCTCAGTAGTTTCATTGCGAGGCTAATTTTTTTCTCGTTACCGTATCATTATTTCACTCTTGTCGCACACCCCATGACCCAGAACAAAAAACATTTTTACCTTCACAAGTTCGCCGGAACAGTCTTCGTTCTGAAAATCGGCGGTGAAGTTGTTGCCGAGTCTTCCGTTTTGCGAAGCATACTTCTGGATATCAAAAATCTTCATGAGCACGGCATTATGGTCGTACTGGTACATGGTGGAGGACCGCAGGCGGACGATCTTTCTCGGCAGTTGGGACATACGCCCATGAAAAAAGATGGTAGACGAATAACCGGAAAAAAAGATCTGGAGGTTGCGAAAATGCTCTATGGAGGCAGTCTGAATCTTGAAATCCTGAGCCTGATGAAACGGCTCAAAATGAAAGGACTCCGCGTGAGCGGACTCGACGGCGATCTTCTCGATACTACGCTGCGTTCCAAGGAAAAGTTTGATTACGGATTCGTGGGCGATGTGAAAAAAGTGCGTCCGCAGGTTCTTTTTGACCTCATGGAAAAAGGCTATCTTCCCGTTGTATCTCCACTCGGCGTGACGAATGACGGCGTGATCGTGAATATCAATGCCGATACGATCGCCACCGAGGTGGCTACTGCGGTTGGCGCCGAAAAGATGGTCTTTTTCACCAATACCGACGGCGTTATGAGTGCTGGAAAACTGCTCCGCACCCTGACTTGTGAACAGGCTCAGAAGATCATCAAGCGCGGTATAGCGATCGGCGGCATGAAGGTGAAGCTGGAAAACTGTATCGATGCTGTAAAACGCGGGGTTAAGCGCGTGCATATCCTGAACGGTCTCTCTCCACACAGTCTGCTCGGGGAGATTTATACAAAACGCGGTGCCGGTACGATGATTATCCTCGATCGAGAAAAGGAAATCTACAATCATGAATAATTCTCTCATATTTTCATATGTCTTTTAAGCCTGTCGAAGGAGTAACGTTTTTCTCCGGTGATGAGTCGGAAAAATCCGTCTGCATCATGGGCAGCATCCATGGGAACGAGCGCATCGGCGCGGCTGTTTTGGATGAACTGAAGCCAATTCTCGCATTCTCAAAGATCAACCGCAACATCTATTTGATTCTTGGAAATCCGCGTGCTTATTCTCGCGATGTCAGATATGTCGATATGGATATGAACCGACTTTTCGGAGTGGAAAATATGAATCTGGGCGATGAAAAAGTCATGAATGAATATGCGTCGGAAAAATATTCGAAAATGAAATACGAAGAATCGCGCGCGATTGAAATCGCCCGGGTGCTGGCCGAATGTTCATATCTGTTGGATATCCATTCCACCATCAAGCCCTCAATTCCCTTCGTTTACTCCGAGGCGGATGATGATCATATGGCTCTCGCCTCATTGATGGGAACGAAGTTCGCGGTTTCACCCGATGCGCATTTCCGACCTTTGGATCTGGTAAGCTCGGCAGATAATTATGTCGACCGTGCCGGCGGAACGGGCATCACCTATGAATCGGGATGGCATAAGGACGAGCTCGCCGTTGATGAGACCCTCTTTCGCGCCAAATTATTTTTACAGAAAACAGGAGCGTGTAATTTTGGCTTACATGAGCCTGAAAATACCACCGAAGTCCAGCAACTTCTCATCTATGACCATGTTGTTCCGCAGACGACATCGTTCATCTTTGCACGGGATTTTTCCAATTTCGATACGGTTGCCACGGGCGAGATAATCGGCAGTGACGGGGGGAGAGAAATTTCGGCGCAACGAGACTGCTCTATTATTTTTCCGAAAAAAGTTATACAACAGGGGAGGGCGGCCTGTTATTTGGCTTATGCTCATTAATACTTTTTTCTCAATGCATCCATATGAAAAAAATCTGGCAGAAAAATGAAAATGTTACGACTGATGCGTTCAACGAACGATATCTCGTGAGTCGTGGCGTACCCGATAATGCCCTTATTCCCTACGATATCGCGGGATCGAAGGCGCATGCCAACATGCTCGCCCATATCGGAGTTTTGACTGAATCGGAAAATGAAAATCTCCAAAAAGAATTGGATGAGATACTGCGTTTATATCAAGAAAAAGAATTTTTACTTTCCGATGGCGATGAAGATTGTCATAGCGCGATCGAGCGTTTTTTGACGGAGCGATGCGGAGAGGCTGGAAAAAGAATTCATACCGGCAGGAGTCGAAATGATCAGATTCTCGTCGCCACAAGGCTGTATATGAAAGACCGTCTCATGGAGGTGGATATGCGCGCGCAGCAATTGGCCAGACATTTCCTGAGCATGGCGAAAACTCATCAGAACGTGCCGTTTCCCGGGTATACTCACAGTCAACAGGCGATGCTTTCAAGCCTGGGGCACTATTTTTGCTCGTTTACCGAAAGCCTGATCGATGATCGTGCTTTTCTGGCGAGCGTGAGTGACGTCATCGATAAAAATCCGCTCGGATCGGCGGCCGGATTTGGCGTTTCCATTCCCCTCAACCGTGAGATGACTACCCGTGAGCTGGGTTTCAAAAAGATGCAGCTGAACTCCCTCTACTGCCAGACAAGTCGCGGAAAATTCGAGAGCATGGCGCTGGAGGCGCTTGTGCAACTGATGCTCACGCTGGGACGTTTCGCACAGGATATGATTCTGTTTACTACGAGAGAGTTCGGATATTTTAGTGTGAGCGATGCCATGACCACCGGGTCTTCCATTATGCCACAGAAGAAAAATCTGGACTACATGGAGGTGCTGCGCGGACAGGTGAGTGTTGTCATTTCTCTGCAGCATCAGATTCAAGATGTGACGAAAAATCAGCTTTCGGGATACAACAAAGATCTGAAGTTCGTGAAACCGGCGATGATGGAGGCGTTTGATATCGTTTGCGACAGCCTCGTGATTGCGGGAAAAATGCTCGATGCCATCACGCCTCGCGAGGACATCATTTCATCAAAAATCTCCAAAGATATTTTCGCCGCCGACGTGGCCAATGATCTGGTAAAAAACAAGAACATACCCTTTCGCGAGGCCTACCGTGTTGCGATGGATGGCTTGGATGGTATCAAGGTGAATTATCTCGAAAATATCCATTCAAAAGTGAGTCCCGGGGCGCCGGGAAATTTGAAAATGAATCTGTATGAAGAGCTGTTGAAATAACTTTTTCCTCAATCGATGTTTCACGTGAGCGCAATGCGCTGAGCGTGTTACCCAAGCAGCGATCCGCCCGCTATGATTGGGGCGATGATGACGGCGATGGTGTTGATGACTTTGATGAGGGCGTTGAGGGCTGGGCCAGCGGTGTCTTTGAAGGGGTCGCCGACCGTGTCGCCGACGACGGCGGCTTTGTGGGCGTCGGAGCCTTTGCCACCGTAGTTGCCGTCTTCGATATACTTCTTGCCGTTATCCCAGGCAGCTCCTCCTGTCGACATGAAGAGAGCTACCAGAAGACCGCTCAAGATAACACCTGCGAGCAGTCCGCCGAGTGCGCGGGGACCGAGGAGGAAGCCGACGATGATTGGCGCGAGAACGGCCATGACGCCGGGAAGAATCATTTCACGAAGTGCGGCTTTCGTCACGAGATCGACGCAGCGGCCGTAGAGCGGTTTACCTTTTCCCTCCATGATGCCGGAGATTTCACGGAACTGCTTGCGCACTTCTTCGACCACGCTGTGGGCGGCTGTTCCGACTGATCGCATGCACATCGCACTGAAGGCGAATGGAAGGAGGCCACCGATGAGCAGACCGATCAGGACTACGTGATCATCGATGTTGAAGAGAAATGTTTGGCCGGAGGCGTGTTTGGCGAGTTCGCTCGTATAGGCCTGGAAGAGCACGAGCGCAGCGAGTGCGGCGGATCCGATGGCGTAACCTTTCGTGACCGCTTTAGTTGTGTTTCCTACGGCATCCAGGCTATCGGTGATCTTCCTCACATCACCGGGTAGTTTTGACATTTCTGCGATACCACCTGCGTTATCGGTGATGGGTCCGTATGAGTCAGTGGCGATGACCATTCCTGTTGTGGAGAGCATGGCTACAGCTGCGACCGCGATACCATAAATACCGCTCTGTACCGCAGATGATGTGCTTCCAAAGTAGTAGGCGAGGAAAATGCCTCCTACGATGACGAGTGTTGGCAGGATGGTTGATTCCAGACCGATCGCGAGCCCGGAGATGAGGTTGGTACCGGCTCCTGTCTGTGATGCCTTCGCAATCGCTTTGACCGGACGATATTCTTTCGCTGTGTAGTATTCGGTGATGATATTGAGGAGCAGCGTGATGCCTATGCCTACGAGCGTAGCGTAATAGAGGGATATGTCGCCGATCATTGATTTCGTGACGAAGTAAAATCCAACGGCAGAGAGGAGCCCTGTCGCGATGAGTCCTTTGTAGAGGGCACCCATGATGTTGCGTGAACGGCCAAGACGGACGAACCACGTCCCTACGATGGATGCGATGACGGCAACACTCCCAAGTACGAGAGGAAAGATGATACCCTGTGTTCCAAGTGAATCTGTGAGTGTGGATGAGGCGAGAATCATGGCCGCGATGAGTGTCACGGCATAGGTTTCGAAGAGGTCGGCTCCCATACCGGCACAGTCCCCGACGTTGTCCCCGACGTTGTCGGCGATCACTGCCGGATTGCGCGGATCATCCTCCGGAATGTTTCTCTCCACTTTTCCCACGAGATCGGCTCCTACGTCGGCAGCCTTCGTGAAGATGCCACCTCCCACGCGGGCGAAAAGTGAGATCAATGAGGCTCCAAATCCAAATCCAACGAGAATGTTCGTCACTTCTGTCGGCGGAATACCAAGCTTCGAAGTATAAAAGTAATAAAAGCCGCTCACTCCGAGGAGTGCGAGTCCGACCACCGAGAGGCCAGTGACTGCTCCTCCGTTGAAGGCGACCGCAAGAGCTTCTTTGAGTCCATCTTTTGCCGCTTGTGCGGTGCGTACGTTTGCTCGTACCGATACGTTCATGCCGATGTATCCGGCGAGTCCCGAGAAGAGCGCCCCGACAATGAAGCTGACTGCCGTCCAGAGATTATTTTGATATTGACCCTTTGGGATGGCGATGTACAGTACGATGAAAATGAGTACGGCGAAAAAGCCCATGGTCAGACTCTGTCTATTCAGATAGGCTTTGGCGCCCTCCTGAATGGAGCGGGCAATGGATTGCATTTCACTGCTGCCGGTTGGTTTTTTGACAACCCACATTATGAGAAAAATGGCGTAGAGAAGCGCAAAAATGCTTACAGCCACACTTGCGAGTACTTCAGTCATACGGGAAAAAATTTAATGGGTAAATTTCACGGCGTATTCTAAAGCAAAATCCTCCTTTTGTCTCGAAAAACAGAGTGGCTTACTATCTATTTTTATGGTATAATTGTTTGAATGTTCCCGAAACTTCCTTAAAACTTTCTAAAAATATTGTATGGCCGGTGCCGCCCCAGAACATCCAGAAGAAGACAAAACAGAAGCTCAAAAACCTGCGAAGGCCGAGAAACTCGAGACCTTGCCCGATTCCCCGAATGATGATGACGAGCTCGAGGAGTTCGCGGATGAACCCCATGGAGGCGATTTTGGTGAAAATTTCCGAGGTGTCTTGCAGGCGAGCGGCCTTCGACTCAGCAATGTTCTCGGGTGTTTTTTTGCCCTTCTCCTTATTGCAGGTAGCGTGTATTTCTTCTTTTTTTCATCTTCTGATTTTTTTGGAAAAATAAAGAGCTATCTTCCTGAAATTTCTTTTCTGAAGTCCGGTTCCGTGCAGGTTCAGATTTCTCCTCGTGATGTCCCTTCTTCGGATTCTGATTTGAAGACTGCCTTCCTCTTCGGTTCCTATCGTGGTATCTATCTGCCTCCTTCCATAGAGATTGCGTCCCTGTTTGGCGGCATTGCCCCCACGATGTTTTTTGCGGTGTCGACCATCCATACCGGCATGATGACCGCTTATACCATTGGATTCCGTGGGGAGGCGCTCGTTAGATTTTCCCAGTATATTGCCAATATTTCCCAGATACAGAATATCCTCAACACCGATGTGAATGCTGTGATCAATGCTTCTTCCAATCGCAAGGCCTCCTTCGATTCTCTCCTCGAGTCGTTTCAAAATCTTCTTACGGTATCGAATGAAAATGCTGATTTTGTGAAAAAAGAGGTCATAACCCTCCGTGAAAGTGTGCGCGTCCTCAGCGAGAAAGTTGCCGCCGCCGAACGTCTCTTCAATGCCGATATTGCCAAGTTTCTCCCTGGGAAAACTTCGGAGGATCTCGACAGCTATATACTCCTCGCACGCGATCATCGTGATGCCAAGGCTAGACTCGGAGCCTTCTCGAAGGTTGACCAGTACTACCAGGTGGCGATTGCAAAATTGACCGCTAGGGTGCGGGATATCAGGGATAATGAAGACGCCCTCATCAAGGGCGTGAAGGTTTTCGACATCAAGAACTCCGACTTGAATCTCATCATTTACGACGGTCAACCTCCCGCTGAAAAAAACATCAATGCCATTGACAGGTCGAAGGAGCCGACGGGCTTCAGCCCGTTTGGACTTGCTCCGAGTGTCTATCCATAGGGTGAGTTCGCGGCTCAAAGCTGTATTTTCCGTATCGCCGATTTTCGGCTTGTGTTTTTCGGCTTTGAGGCTCCATAATTGCTCTATGGATAATCTCGAGAGTCTGGAAATCAAGATTGAAAAGCTCCGCTTGCCGATTCGAGGTGAGCATATCGCCGGTGCCGGAAAATTCCTCGCTGATTGTCATGATGTTGATCCGAGGCGAGGGTACGAGGTTTGTCATCTCCTCCTCGATCTCGGTCCGGATGAGCAGACTCTCATCGCCTGCCTCTTTTTTGCATCCAAAATTTCCGTTACCGCTTATGGATCACATATCGAGGCGAAGTTTGGAGGTGATGTGCGTCGAATTCTCGAGAGTCTCACCCGTCTTGCCTCCATCAAGCCTAATTTCGAGCGGAATGACATGGAGGTACTTCGTCAGGTTATTCTCATGATGGCCGAAGATTTTCGCGTTATGCTCGTCTGCCTCGCCGATAAACTTTACGATATTTCCCACATTGATACCTTTTCTCCTCCTGATCAGAAACAGCTCGCGGAGGAGTCTTTGAAAATTTATGCGCCCGTGGCTTCCCGTCTCGGCATGTACTCGATCAAGTGGCGCCTGGAAGATTCGGCTTTCAAGGCGCTCAATGCCTTTCAGTATAACAACATTCATTTGCAGCTCGAGCGCATCGGCAGGGAGCGAAAAGATGCCCTCGAGGAGTTCCAGTATGAACTTGATGCGTATCTTCGTCAGCAGGATGTTGCGTGTCGAATCACCGGCCGGACGAAAAGTATCTACAGCATCTATCGCAAGATGCGACGAAAGAGCACCGATCTCATCCTTGATCTCCATGATATTTTTGCCGTGCGTATCATCGTGCCCACCAGAGAGACCGATAATGCAGGCGAATCGACCGAAACTCTCTATTCCGTCCTCGGTCTTATTCACAATCGCTGGACTCCGCTTCCGGGGCGATTCAAGGATTACATCGCCGTGCCCAAGCCAAACGGATATCAGAGTCTCCATACCTCCATTTTTACCACCACATCCGGACTAAAAAATCAGCCCGTTGAGATTCAGATCCGTTCTGAGCGGATGCACCGCGAAGCGGAGTATGGCATCGCCGCCCACTGGCTCTACGAAGATACTCGCGGCAAGTCCACGCAATTTGATCGGGAACATATTCTTCAGTACCTCGACAAAGATCTGGCGGAGTGTGATTTGCAGAATAAAAAACTCCAGCGACAGATTGAGTGGCTCAAGGGATTGGTGCATGTTGGTGATGATGAAGCTTCCTCAAGCTCTGTCATGGAGCGGGATATCCATGAATACAAGATCGATATTTTTCATGATCGTATTTTTGTGTTCACCCCTACCGGCGAAGTGAAAGATCTCCCTTCTGGAGCAACACCCGTTGATTTCGCCTATAGCATCCATACGGATATCGGGCATCGCTCAGCCATGGCGAGGGTGAATGGAAGCATTGTTCCTCTCAATATGCAGCTCAATAACGGCGATGTTATCGAAATTGTTCTCAAGCCAAAACCGAATCCGCGACCGGAGTGGCTGAGTTTTGTGAAAACATCGGGTGCGAGGCAGAAGATTAAGGTCTGGTTCAAGAGCCAGAATCGCGATTTAAGTTTTCGCGAGGGAAAAGATTTGTTGAATAAGCAGCTTCGCCGTCTCAATAAGGCCGGTCTCGATGAACAGCTCTCCCTCCTGAAAGCATATGATGGCAAGCAGCTCAGTGTAGCCGAGAGACAAAAGGTGATCGAGGATATTGGCAGCGGTTCAACGAGTGTGAGCAGTGTCATCAGAAAAATTTTTCACCAGGAGGATCTCATGCAGCCGCTGGTACCTACTCCGCTCAAAGAGATTCCAGATTCTGCACCGCTCGACGCAAAAATTCTCCTCGGTGGAGAAGCGGGACTTCCCGTTCGTCTCGCTCAGTGTTGTACTCCGAAAGAAGGCGAACGAATTGTCGGGTATGTGACGAGGCAACATGCCTCCATCCATCGCTTCGACTGTTCACATTTGCAGAATTCAAATCCTGCGAGGGTTCTCGAGGCAAAATGGATCACTTCCCACCCGGGAAAACAGAAATATAGTGTACGAATCATTGTCGAGGCTGTGAATCGCATCGGTCTCATCCGTGATCTCACGAGTGTCATTGCCGACATGGGGGTGAATATCTTCGATTTTTCCGTCAAACATCAGGATGAAAAATTTGTTACGAGATCGCTCCTCCTCGAGGTGAGCGGGTATGAACAGCTCGACGAGATTCTCCGCAAACTCGAGGCGGTTACAGGGGTTGTCAATGTTATGCGCGAGGCATCGAGAGAGCATCAATGGATTTCGGCAAAGAAAAAGTCTGCCCGCTCCAAAATATCCGGAGAATCTCATTGAGCGTTCTTCCCTCCGACGATGCGAGCGCTATTTTGAGCGTTTCGCGTATTGAATTTTTTTTTATGAAGCTGAGCAGCTTGAGTTGATTTTTCGGAAATGAAACTGTGAGCGCGCCCGCTTTGCTTTTGCACGGGTGACAAAAAATTTCTGTCGGATGCCATTTTTCGAGTTCTTTCATATTTATTTTTCTGTGACAGATTGAACAGCTGGAAAATGACGGTAGCAGTCCAAGTGTTTCCAGAACTTTTACTTGAAATGTCATAAAGAGAAGTCCATGTTTTTTTTCCGGTAACTTTTCAAGCATTTCAAGAGTTTCCATCGATAACGAGAGAAGCTCGTTATTCGCATGATGCGCTTCCGTGCACCGATGGACGATTTCCATTATCCGCAGTCCAATTTCTGATTTTTCAAGATTTTTTTTTATTTTTTCAAATACGTTGATTGTTCTGCACTCCGTAATCGTCCATGTGTTTTTTGGGGTCCTGTAGAGGAGCAGGTCGCAGAAATTTATCGGAGACAGACGACCGGCGAACGGAGAAGTAATTTTTCTTGCCCCCCTTGCCCTTGCCGTCACTTTTCCCATGTTTTCTGCGAAAATCACCACTCTCCGATCGAACTCTCCGGAGGTGTAGTGTTTCAACACCAGAGCTTTCGCCTGTATGTGTCGAGAGTGTTCCATGTATGCCCCTATCATTACGCCAGTACCATGTGCCTCTTCAGATGTTTTTCCACTGCCGTAAAACTGCTTACCATTGTCAGAAGCGTGAGGAAAAGAGCTTCCAGAGCCAGAAGCCAAAAGAATGGTATTGAGATTTGTGGCGCAAAGACATCTATGTCTGGCAAAAACATGGTTTTCATGAGGAGAAAGAAGGCGCCATAGCTCATGAGCAGTGCGCCGAAGCTCATCCACATGGCCTCCAGCAGGTAGGGGAGCCGGATGAAGTTTGGTGTTGCTCCCACCAGACGCATGATGTGAATTTCGGTTCGGCGATGATACATCGCGAGGTGAATATCATTATTCATAATCAGAATGCTTCCGATGAGAAAGCCTGCGACGACCCAGAAGAGGAGTGTTCGTGTAAATTTGTCGAGCCTGAGGAGATTTTGCGTAACTTTCTCCGTAATCGTTCCATCACTCGAGGAGTTTTCGCCGTTTTTTTCTTCAAGCGTGATGATGTACTGCCGGTTTGTCGAGATGTCCAGAAAATTTTCTATTTTTCCATAATCTGCTGGGGTGGATACGGTGATCTGTATACTCGGCGGCAGCGTATTTTCGAGATTGAATTTTTTGTAATATTCTCCAGTTTTTGGGTGTGTCTTCAGGAATAAACTGAGAGCATCTTCTTTCGAAATATACGTTGCCGATTTTACTCCATCCCGGGACTGAATCGACGCGGTAATTTCTTCAGCTTTTTCCGTACTGATGTCGTCTTGGAGATAGACGATCATGCCGATTTTCTGACCCAGTTCATTGAGCTGCGACTTCACAATGATATTCACTACGAGTATGATATTCAGCATGAAGAGAATGATGGCGATGAGGAGAATTGTCGCCCCTGTGCTGTAGCGGTTTCTCCAGATGTTTTTCAGACTGTTTTTGATGGCGTAAGTAAGCATTTTTTAGCCGACGCTGGTCAAAATTTGTTCTTCATGCGGTATGAGAGGCTGATGTTCACGTTCCACCAAGGTATTTCGTATGAGCGATGATTTGTATACTTGCGGTTTGTATGGCTTGAGCCGGTGAATCTGCGCATCAATTCCTTCGTCGATGAGAAGTTTTTCCAGACCAAATGTAAAGGCAAATTGGTCGTATCCAAGCGCAATAACGTCCGGTCTCGTCTTTCTTATGATTTCGTATTTGTCATTCATGCTTCCGAGTACCACCCTATCTACCAGTTTTGAGTTTTTGAGATTCTTCAATCTCTTATCTTCATCGTGATATGGATACTGCCCTTTGATTTTTTTTACCGTTTCGTCACGCGCGATCACGGCGATGATGTAGTCTCCGAGGCTTCTGGCCTGCCTGATCATATGTTCGTGTCCCGCATGGAGGATGTCGAAGGTGCCGAAGATGAGTACTTTTCTTGGTTCCATGCTCATATTTTTGAAAATCCGAAGTGAATGATGGTGATCATGACAGTGAGAAAGCCTGTTACTGCTATGGCCATCAGTACCTGTATTCTAGAGTTTTTTCCCTCGAGCGCAAGGTTTTCCAGAATACATGATGCGGCGTAGGCGAGTCCCATGATGATCGTTGGGAGCAGAAGTGCGTTTTTGAGTGTTTGACTTGTCGGGAGAAAATTTCCGGTGGATACCAGGAGACTGCTTATCAAATAAACCGTTCCACAGGCCGAAAAGAAGAAGAATGCCAACGTCTGGATGTTTTTTGAAGTCTGCTCCATTTGGCCTTCAGTATATCGATTTTGCTTCGTTTCGACAAACTGCTATAATCCGGCGCGTATGCAACTTTCTGAATCACAGGTCAGACACATCGCAAAACTTGCCCGTCTCGGTCTCTCCGACGACGAGGTTAAAAAATTCTCGACACAATTGACCAATATTTTGCAGTACATAGAGGTTTTGAATGAGTGCGATACCTCGCTCATCGAACCGACAAGCCAGGTGACGGGACTTGCGAATGTCATGCGGGCCGATACTGTCGATCGTGAGTGGGTGAAGCGTGAGGAGCTGCTTGGCTGCAGCGAGCATCCGGTTGAAGAGGATCAGATACGAGTGAAGCCCGTCATTGAATAAATTTTATGGATATTGCATCGTTATCGGTCCAGAGCATGCATCGTGGGCTTTCGAACAAGGAGTTCAGCTCCACTGAGCTCACGAGAACTTTTTTGGCTGAGGTTAGGGCGAAAAATGATCGTCTCAATGCCTATGTGCTTTTGACGGAAGAATCTGCGTTGAAAGAGGCTGCCGAAGCCGATAGGCGATATGCTGCCGGGAAGCCCTCGTCTGTTTTGGATGGAGTTCCCTGCGCTCTAAAAGATATTTTCAATACCCGCGGGATACGTACAACGTGTTGCTCGAGGATGCTCGAGCGGTTCGTTCCTCCCTATGATGCCACGTCTGTGACTCGTCTCCGAGAGGCGGGAGCCGTTTTTCTCGGCAAGACCAATATGGACGAGTTCGCCTGCGGCGGTTCGACCGAGCACTCATGTTTCGGTCCAACGATGAATCCTGTTAATCCCGCGATGATTGCGGGCGGAAGTTCCGGCGGAAGTGCGGCGGCTGTGGCGGGAAATATGGCCGCATTTGCCATGGGAACGGATACCGGCGGATCAATCAGACAGCCTGCCTCGCTCTGCGGATGTGTCGGACTGAAACCGACGTATGGGCGTATTTCCCGCAGCGGTGTGACCGCCATGGCTTCTTCACTCGATACCGTTGGCCATTTTACCAAGACGGTCGGGGATAGTGCGGAGATTCTTCAGATACTTGCCGGAGCTGATTCCCGTGATGCCACAACGCCCGATGTCGCCGTACCTGATTATTTGAAAAATATTGAGGCTGGCGTGAAGGGCATGAAGATTGGCTTGCCCAAGGAGTATTTTGCCGATGGAGTGGATAGTGGGGTGCGGGATGCTGTCATGGAGGCGGCGAAGGTGTATGAGTCGCTCGGTGCGAAGGTTGTCGAGGTGAGTTTGCCTTCAACGAAGTATGCTGTCGCGATGTACTACATTGTCATGCCAGCTGAACTCAGTGCGAATCTTGCCAGGTACGATGGTATTCGCTATGGTAGCCGCCCGAAGGTGGAGGGCGAGGCGCTCGTCGATTACTACTACCATGCTCGCGGTGAGGCATTTGGGGCTGAGATCAAGCGACGCATCATGATCGGTACTTACGTGCTCTCTGCCGGATACTACGATGCGTTTTATAATAAAGCCTTGAAGGTTCGTACGCTCATCAAACAGGATTTCGATCGTGTGTTTGGCGAGGTTGACGCCCTTATTACCCCGACGAGTCCCATTCCGGCGTTTCGTCCTGGAGAAAAAATAGATGATCCCGTTGCGATGTACCTTGCCGATGCTTGTACTATTCCTGCCAATGCCGCGGGCATCCCGGGTATGAGTGTGCCGTGCGGAGTGACGGGTTCTGGATTGCCCGTTGGTATGCAGATTTTGGTGCCGCAATTTGAGGAGGCCAGGCTCTTTACCGTGGCGAGGGCGTATGAGAGGGTGGGTGGGTGAGGTTTGTGTGAAAAATGAAGCTGATTTTCAGAAAATGTGACTTTTTTCTTGACTTTATGAAGATATTAGGTATAATTGCCCCTTTTAACCAATTTAATCTATGAATATACGAGCATCCGTGAGGCTACCCTGCGAGCCAGTACCTGTAACTGTCGATCAGGCAGAAGAAATTAATAGAAGGCTTTTAGAGTTACCAGCGATAGATAGTGTACGAAGAGTAGTGGTACAAGTACTTAGTGGCTATGTTTCTTTATGGGCGACTCTTATAGGTGAAATGCCAAAGGGGTTACGTTGGACAGAACAAAGACCTGAGCTACATAATGATGTGGCCAGTGTAATTGAAGGCATAATTGCCGATGTGACTCGATCGAATGAGGGTTTTGCTGTATAGTTCTTAAATCTTTAATGTACGTTTATGACAGACGCAATTCAACCTCAGGAGGCTCAACGAGAGGCTCAACTTGCAGGGGGTGCTGAGCTTTGGCGAGATATATTAGACCTCGGAAAGTGGACACAAGACGTATTTTCGAGATCTAATAAGAAAAAGCTTGTAGTAGGGGATGTTTCCATCCTGCCACGAGTGCTAGACCTAGAGCCATATGATGATGGAGCAGACGTACCTTGTTTTCTCATTCGTAGGGGTGCATCTCTTTTAGCACTGCGTCAAGATGGGCGCATCTGCATCTTGGTAGGTGGTTCCTACTCTCATGGTACACGGGACATTGATGACCCTAGAACTTATCGGGCAGTAGTAGGATCTATTACAAATACTCTTGCGATTATTTATAGGGAAGCAGATATTGAAGCAACGGTGCTGGCTGTTAGAGATCAAATTGAATCCGTTTTTTTTAAGATAGGCGATGTGAGACCTATCGCTTTCCCGCAAACTCCCACGCCATCTGAAAAATAGTGCGTTGCGTGCGCGCGATTTCGTCGGACTCGATGATCATGCCAATGAGTTCGTCGCGCAGTGAAACAATGGCCACCTTGTTGTCGTAGATGTTGATTTCGTTGGTGAAGTCGAATTTTTGTGGCGAGACGAGGCGGATTTCACGAAATGTTGTTTTATCGGCGGCGTGGACACGTTTTCCATATTCATCGTCGGGAGCGATGCCTCTCAGGCGAATTTTTTTCTTCACCCGTTTGGCGACGTATTCTTCGTCGTATGTTGGCCAGAAGGTTCGTATTTCGCGGGAGTTGGCGTAATTGAGGATTTCGGTCTTGCTCGTGAGCGTATCGGCGTAGATCGCCTTGATGCCCTCAATTCCTTCGTAGTACTGCACTTGAGGATGCTTCGTTCCCGTTTTGAGATGCTTCAGTTTTGGAAGTGCCATTTTGAGCTGATCGGTGTGTCTCTGCGTTTCTGCGTGGACGAGTTCCGGATCCAGCGCGGAAAAGTACTTGATGTTTTTTTTCGTGAGAAAATTTACAAATCCTTTCGCGATGAGCTTTTCGAGGATGTCATACGTCGTTACGCGATTCAGGTGCGCCACTTTTGCTATTTCCGCTGCATTTTGCGAACCGAGTTCCAGGCAGGCGATGTAGACGAATGCCTCTTTTTGCTTAAGTCCTATGTTGCTGAGGATGGCAATGAGTGATTTATCCATGTGTTTTTTTCATATTGCATATGTGAATAATCAACTTTTCAAGTTCGATCATGATCATGTGTTTTTCATTCGGCCCCTGTGGAATCTTCCCATTTTTCATATTGACGTTGAGTTGGAGGAGGAGATGGTAGATATCCTTCATCTGTTCCATGGTGAATTGTTCCGACTGATCGATACTAAGCTTTACCGGGTACAATTTGACACCCGGATCATAGGTCTGCATTTTTTCGAAGATGTTTGCTCTGCGGATTTTTTGGTGTTCGAGGAGATCCTTCACGAGAATGAGGAGGCGAAAATGACGTGCCATCATGCCGAGAATCGGGAGCACTTCTTCGCCCATGTCGATGAGAACATGCAGTTTTTCGATCGCCTGGTTTGTATTTTTCGTATTGAGCGCATCGGTGAATTGAAAGATGGTGGCGCTGTAACTTTTACTTATGAGCAGATCAATATCCTGTTGTGTGACGGCGCGATTTTTGCAAAAGAGAGCCAATTTCGCGATTTCGTTCGAAAGGATTTGCATGTCGACACCTGTGTCCTGGACGATCTGCATGGCAAGCTTCGTGGATATATTTACATCTTCTTTCTGCAAACGATTTTGAATCCACGTTGCCAGTTCCTGGGGTGATGGCGAGTTGAATTCTTTTACCGTTCCAATTTTTCTGAGCGTTTTTCCAAGACTGCTCTTTGGACGTTTTCGAGTTTCGACGTGGGGATTTTCGAGAAAAATTACCGCTGATGTTTCCGGGAGTTTTTCCAGAAATGTTTCAACCCTGTCTTGATCTTCACTTTCTGCGAGCCTGAGAAAATTTTTTACGATTACGAGTCTCTTTTCTCCTAGGAACGGCGACGCCTTGAGCGCTCCCGTGACTGATTTTGCCGTGATTTCATCTTCTTCTTCCAGCGTCGTGACGTTGAGGTCGCCGTGTTTTTCAATGAAATCCCTCACCCACTTTCCGAGCGTTTTTTCCATGAGGTAGACGTTTTCCCCTGTGAACAGCAAAATACGCGGATTGGTTTCTGTTGCTACTTCCATGACTGCAGTATAGTCATAGGTTGCCCGAATGTTCAAGTTCCTGTAGAGTGGTGCTGTGGAGTTCCCCGCCATTATTATCAATTTTAAGGCGTACGAATCGGTACTGGGAGAAAGCGCTCTCAGGCTTGCCAGACTCATTGAAAAAATTGTTCATGAAAAGGGCGTCAGCATTGTTCCCGTCCCCTCGGTTTTCGATGTTGCCACGCTTCTTTCAAATCTCACTCTCCCCGTCATGGTTCAGCATGTCGATCCCGTGGAGCCAGGTGCACAAACCGGTTCCGTTCCTCCTGCGGCTGCCGCAGCGATTGGGGCGAGCGGGACACTCCTCAACCATGCCGAGCGACGATTGCCGGCTGATATTCTCAAAAAAACCGTTGAGATGTGCCGACAAGTTGGTCTTTTTACCCTCGTTTGCGCCGAGAGTCTTGACCGGATACAGGAAGTGTCTTCATATGCACCCGATGCCATCGCCTATGAACCCCCGGAACTCATCGGCGGGGCTGTTTCTGTTTCATCGGCTCAGCCGGATATTATCAGGGCTGCCGTAGCTCTTTCCGGAAAAATTCCACTCCTCGTTGGAGCCGGAGTGAAGACGGGAGAGGATGTGCGCGTTGCCCGAAGCCTCGGAGCGCAAGGCGTTCTCCTGGCTTCCGGAGTCGTTCTTTCTCCTGATCCAGAGAAGGTGCTGTATAATCTTGCCGAAGGCCTCTAACTCTTTTTTATGCCGCTTCAACTTTTTACCGAAGAAGTTTTCCTCACTGACGAACAGAAGGAGTATGTTCGGAAGAAGATTGTTTCTCTGGAAAAATATGCCAGGGAACTCGTCGATGAGTCCACGAATGTACGTATCGATGTACGTGCCAATAAAATCAAGTCCTCTGATCGCCACGTTTCCGTACAGGTGACTATTTTTGTACATCCCTCCATTCTGAGGGCAGAGGAGTGCGGCGCTACCGTTGAAGAGGCAGTCGATTCTGTTGAGCGCAAGCTCGTCCATCAAATTGAGCGCTACAAACAGAAACACCATCGCAGGACTCCCACGGGAGAATGGATCCAGGAGTCAACACTCGAACAGCTCTCTACGGCCCAGACCGAGGCGCCGCTTCGGGTAAGTCCTATTTTGAAGCGCAAGCGTATCGGTGAACTCGAGAAAATTCATGAAGAGGAGGCGATCGAGCAGCTCGAACTCATCGATCATGATTTTTATATTTTTGACAGCAAAGATACTGGTTTTATTTCAGTTGTGTATAGAAGAAGAGATGGGACGTATGGGATCATCGAGGTAGAGAAATGGACCCTCAAGAAGTGGTAGTTGGTATGTAACTGATTATTTTTGTCCCTTTTGTTCATGGATTTTTCTTCATTTTTTCAGTATCAATTTTTTCTCCCCGTGTTCTTTTTCGTTTTGTGGGGGATTGTGTCATGGGGATGGCCCGTCGTTTCGGTTGCTTTGCTGCCCCTCTTTTTTCCGTTCTACTTTGGAGTTATGAAGTTCTCCATTTTCGGCGTACCCTTCACGGTGGTTGAGTGGATGGTGTATGTAACATTCGGCGTTTTTGTGATTCGCAGTTTTTTTTCTCAATTCAAGCGACAGCGTGATCAGCGCTCTTCTTTTTTTATTCCCATTGCTTTCATCTTTTCCGGCCTCTTTCTTGGACTTTTTCAGGCGGAAAATTCCAAGGATGTTTTCAGTATTCTCGGTATCATCAAGGGCTGGTTTGTCGTTCCGATACTCTATTTTTTCCTCATGCAGAAGATTTTGCCGAGCTGCAGGAGTGTTCGCAGGTGTTTCGAATGGTATTCGATTTCGGCTTTCTCCCTCGCTCTTTTTGGGATCATTCAGTATATTTTCCACTTCACGACTACTCCTGATGGACGGGTTTCTGGTCCTTTCGAGTCGGCCAATTATTTGGCTTTTTACATCGTTCCGGCTCTCGTCTTCGTTCTTATCCGTCTCTGGCATCTCTTTTTTATCCAGCATGAATATCATGGCCTGGCCGGAGTTTTTCGCAGGCTTTTTCACGTCGAGGAAAGATATTCTCCTGTCGCCGTAGTCTGGCATATCCTGCTTGCGGCCACCATGCTCGTTACACTCTATTTGACCCGTTCATTCGGCGCAGAGCTCGCTCTTTTTTTGGCGTTTTTTGGATACGCCCTCTACCATCTTTTTTTTTCTCACTGGAAACTTGGTCGTTCCCGCGCCTTTTTCAACGTATCGGTTGTTTTTCTTATTTTGACTATTTTCGTTTCCGTATTTTTCGTGACGGCTGATCCCGGAAAATTTCGACAAATGTTCAATGTTTCCAGCCAGTCTTCTTCTTCAGTTCGGCTCGAGGTTTGGAAAGTGTCGCTCAATTTTCTTGTACAGCACCCCATACTCGGTGTCGGCGCCGGGAGGTTTCAGGATAAGTATTCGAGGGAAGCCCAAAGTATCCTCGGCAAGAAGCCTTATGAAAGTGCCATGCTCCACCCGCACAATATTTTTCTCATGTTCTGGCTCTCTGCAGGACTCCTCGGTTTCATCGGTTTTTTGTGGCTCAGCGTTCTTTTATTTTACCATGTTTTCCGTATTCCCGGCCATGATGGAGCGAAACGCCTCGCACTCATTTCTGCTGTGATGCTGAGTACCATTCTCATACACGGACTCGTCGATACTCCTCTCTGGAAGAACGACCTCGCTCTTCAGTTCTGGATGGTAGCGGGCGCTATTGCGCGATTGCGCAATATCGCTTAGAGTTTGGCCCGTGAGCGATATTTCATTTCATGGATGCGTTGTTCCCGGGCTTGGCTTGGGTCGGAAGATCGGTTTCCCGACTTTTAATCTCGACGCCAGGCCGGATTTGCCATTCGGTGTGTATGCGGTGAATGCTGTATTCAACCCGGAGAGCGCCGTTTCTCACCATGCCCTCATGCACTACGGCCCAAAACCTACCGTCGGCCGCAGCGATATTTTTTGCGAAATTTATTTTTTGAAGTTTCCAGATGGATTTGATGTGCGGGAGATGACCATTCATGTCCTCGATAAACTTCGTGATGTTATGAAATTTGATACCTTAGAGGCTCTTGTTGTCCAAATGAAGCATGATGAGCAGGAGGCGAAACAGAAATATTTCCTATCTTCTAACCCGCTATAATTCAACCATGTTTCTTAAACGTCTCATTCGGCCATTTGTTTCCGATTTGAATCCGCTCCTCCTTGCGTACCATAGGATTGTGGCGATGATGGCTGCCATATATTATGGCTTTCCCGGGCGAAAGCTTCGAGTTATTGGCGTGACGGGCACCAACGGGAAGACGACAGTTGTCAATATGCTTGCGAAGTTGCTTACCGCCAGCGGAAAAAAAGTGGGAATGGCGTCGACGGTGAATTTTCAGCTGGGGGAAAGGATGTGGATGAATGAGACGAAAATGTCGACGCAGAGCGCTTTTTTCATTCAGAAGTTTCTGCATCAAATGGTTACGGCAGGGTGCGAGTATGCTGTGCTCGAGATTACTTCCCATGCTCTCGTCCAGTCGAGAACATGGGGAGTGAATATCGATGTTGCCGTGCTCACCAATGTTACCGGCGATCACGTGGAGTACCATGGAGGAATGGAGGAGTATGTGAAGGCGAAGATGAAGCTCTTTGACGGAGCGAAAATTTCCATTTTGAATCATGACGATCCGTATTTTTCGGATTTTTGTGCTATCCCATGCGACAAAAAGCTTTTTTATGGCCTTGAGGCGGGGGAGTGCCGGGCGGATGACATTCGTCTTTCTGCCTCCGGAACGACGTTTGTTCTGAAAACACCAGATGGTGATATCGGCATCAGTTTGCGCCTTCCTGGATTACCTAATATCTATAATTCTCTGGCGGTGGCATGCGTTGCGCTGGCTGAAAAAATTCCACTCAAGATCACTCAGAAGGTTCTCGGAAACATCGAACCGGTTGCCGGACGGTATGAGGTCATCGATGAGGGTCAGGATTTCCATGTCGTCGTTGATTACGCCCACAACATCGATGCCATGAAAAATGTTCTTGAGATGTACCATGGCATCGCGAGGGAGCAACAGGGCAGATTGCTTGTTGTTTTCGGAGCTACCGGTGGAGGACGAGATAAAGGCAAGAGGTCCATATTGGGGAACTTGCTTGATCAGTATGCAGACTTCATTTTCCTCACCGACGATGATCCATATGAGGAGGATGAGTGGGGGATTATTCGTATGGTTGCTGAAGGGATTTCACGCAGCGAAGGTGAGCGTTTCTGGATGATTCCTTCGAGGAGGGAAGCCATGCGATTGGCGTTGAATTTAGCTCAGCCCTCTGATATCGTACTCGTCGCTGGCAAGGGAGCGGAACCGGTGCAGATGATTTACGGCCAGAGACGACCATGGGATGATCGCAGGATTGCACAAGAATTACTGACCGAATTAAAAAATGCGTCCGCATGAATGGCTTTCTCCTCATCGACAAGCCTTCCGGTTTCACATCATTCGATGTCGTTGCGTTGTGTCGAAAAATTTTTCATGAGAAAAAAATCGGTCACAGCGGCACCCTTGATCCGTTCGCCACCGGCCTCCTCGTTTTGGCTCTCGGCCAGGCAACAAAATTACTCCAGTATCTCCCTTCGTCGCCAAAGATTTACAGCGGGAGCGGTGTGTTTGGAGTCGTGACCGATACCCTTGATTGTGAAGGTAGCCGCGTCGTGCGGTTCTCTGAAGATGTCGTCAGAGAGCGCTTGAACCCAAGTATGATCAAAAAATGTGTTCAAGAGAAATTCACGGGAAAAATACTCCAGGCTCCTCCGAGGTATTCAGCCCTCAAGATTCGCGGTACTCCCGCCTACAAGCTTGCCAGGAGAGGAGAAGAGTTTTCCATGAAGCCCCGCGAGGTTGAGATTTTTGATTTTCAGATAGAGGACGTCCAGTTGCCGTCTTTTTCTTTTTGTTGTTCCGTGACCGGAGGAACGTACATCCGAAGTCTCATCGCGGCCCTTGGAGATGAGCTTTCTGTTGGTGCCTACACCACTTCGCTCCGACGCACAGCTATTGCCGATTTTTCCCTTTCGGATGCCATTACTCTTGACGAACTCCGTTCGTACGATGGCGATGTTACCGACTTACTTCTCCCCCCCTTTAATGTTTAAAGAACTCGATCTTTCTCCCTATATTTTGGCCGGTTTTTCCGGGTTTACCCTCACGTTTCTTTTTGTGCTCCTTGCGCTCATTATTTTTCCGAAGATTGGCCTCATGGATCGACCCAGCCGTTATGGCCTTACCCGAAGCTCAATTCCTTACTATGGCGGACTTGCGATGTTTTTCGCCTTTGCTGTCTGTATTCTTTTTTTCGTTCCTTTTTCGAAAGAACTCATAGGTCTGCTCGTGACGCTCGTTCTCATCGTTGCCATGAGTTTTCTCGATGATCTCTTCCAAATTCGGCCACTCTATCGTCTTGTCGGGCAGGTCTTAGTATCGGTCGGTGTTGTTATTTCGGGTATTGGCATCCGTTCCATTTCAAATCCATTTGGGCAGGCTTTTCTCCTTGATCAGTGGAGCTTTCGGATTCTTGGCACAGAGATTCTCGTTCTCGGCGCCCTCTTTACTATCGCGTGGATCGTTTTTGTCGTGAACAGTATGAATTTCTTCGACGGCGTACCCGGGCTCCTGAGCGGAGTGTCTTTTTTTGCTTTCCTCCTGCTCTTTCTCTTGAGTCTTCGGGGCAGTCATCTCATTGACCAGACGCAGCTCATGTACCTTTCGAGTATACTTGCGGGCATATGTCTGGCTTTTGCGATTTTCGATTTTCCCGTTCCGAAGATTCTCATGGGTGATACCGGAAGTATGTTCCTTGGCTTTCTCCTGGCGATTTCCGCCATTTTTTCCGGCGGAAAAGTGGCTACGGTCACTATCGTTCTCGGATTTCCCCTCTTTGATGCGCTTTGGTCGATTGTGCGGCGGCTCAGTCGCGGCCAGTCTCCATTCCAGGGAGATATGAATCACCTCCACCATAAACTCCTTAAAACCGGCGTCAGCGAGCGGAAAGTTGTCGTTTTCATTTATGCCGTTTCGGTATTTTTCGGATATATTACCCTCTTTCTCGATACTTTTCAGAAGATGCTTGCCATCGGGGCAATACTCTTCACTATGCTTTTCCTCGGGATTTTGCTATTTTTCCGCCAGAAGTCTACACGCTAACTCTCCGATGGAATGGATCTCGTTGCCGATATAAAACAGAGACTCAATATCGAAGACCTTGCTTCTCAGTATGTCACCCTTCGCAAGTCGGGCAGGAATTTCAAGGCGCTCTGCCCTTTTCACAATGAGAAGACGCCGAGCTTTCACGTGAGTGTTGATAAACAGATTGCCTTCTGTTTTGGATGTCAGAAAGGCGGTGACATTTTTCAGTTTTATCAGGAGGCGGAGGGAGTTGATTTTTCGGCTGCCCTGAAGGCGCTTGCCGAGAAGGCTGGTCTTGATTGCTCTCAGTACCATTTTTCTACCAAGCCTTCTACAACTCCCGATGAAAAGCAGCGATACCTCGACGTCCATGAGTTTGCGCTGCGATATTTTCAGAAGCATTTATGGGAGAGCGAACATGGGACAAAGGTGCTCGATTATCTGCGTCAGCGTGGTCTTACTGATGAGACTATTCGCGAGTGGGGTCTTGGATTTTCCCCCGAGAGTTCTGATGGGCTTTATCAGGCTTCCGTGTCGGCGCGTTTCGATAAGACACTTCTCATTTCTTCCGGTCTCGTTGTCGTGAAGGACTCCGGCGCGGAGGAGGTAGTTGATCGTTTCCGTATGCGTCTCATCTTTCCCATTCGGGATTCCCAGGGGAGAGTGATCGCTTTTGGAGGACGCACGCTGAAAAAGGGAGTTGAGCCCAAGTATCTCAATTCTCCGGAAACTTCCATGTACCGCAAGAGTGAGGTGCTCTTTGCCTTTTCGAGTGCAAAGGCCGCCATTCGTTCGAGCGGGAAGGCGATGCTCGTCGAGGGTTACATGGATGCGATGGCTTGTCATCAGGCCGGTATCGATCATGTCGTCGCCGCCTCTGGAACCGCGTTTACCCCTGAACATGCCAAAATTCTCAAGCGTCTCGCCGATACATTTTTTCTCTGTTTCGATAATGATTATGCCGGATGGGAGGCGACGAAGAGAGCATATCTCATTCTGCAATCCGTTGAGGCGAGTGTCTACGTGGTGAACATTCCCAGCGGGAAGGATCCCGCCGACTCGATTCTGCATTCACCTGAAGAGTTTCAGAGGGCTATTGCCAGTGCGCGGCCTTTTTTCGATGTTTACCTCGAGCGTTGCCTTCTCGAGGGTACTCTCACTTCCGAAAGAATTGCCGCCATTCTCGCCGAGTCGCTTGAGTACATTCGGGCCATTCAAAACAAAATTCTCAAGGACCTCGCTATCCGTACGCTTGCAGCCAGACTTTCGGTCAAAGAGACCTTCATCTATGATGAACTCAAGCGCATATCGAAGCTATCGAGGCCTCATGCTCCCATTCGAATTATGAAAAGTGATTCGTCCGATCCCGTTCATCCTCACTTGAAGACCTTGAAGCCTGAAGAACTTCTCCTTGTTTGCGCACTCAAGTTGCCGGAAAAAATTCCGGAGATATTTGAGAAGCTCCGTGGCGATGATTTTTCTGAAGATATTCGTCCTATTTTTGTTCGGATCCGCGACCTTGTTGCGGAAGGACATGTTTCTGATTTCTCTGCCGTTTCAAATGGTTTCCCCGAAGCCATACAGGCTCGAATTCAGTATTACCTCATGTATGGCGAGTCGTTCTATGATGAATTGCCACTTGATATATTTGAAAAAGATGTTAAAACCGCTCTTGACAAGGTGATACGGAATCGTAAAAATATGCAGCTAGGAGCTTTGAAGGGTCTCATACGCCACTATCAGCATGAAGGAAAAAAATCCGAACTGATCGTGGCCTTGCAACAGCTTCGTGAACAGCTCAGAGACTGATCTTCTATTTTTTTATTTTCATGCATGGCATCACGAACAAGGAAGTTTATCGTTCAGCCCACCGATGACAGACTGGCGGCATTTTCCAAGGAAGTACAGGATCTCGTGAAGAAGGGCCGACAGCAGGGATTCATTACCCACCAGGAACTTCTCAAGGCCATGCCGAAGATCGAGAATGATCTCGTCCTTCTCGACGAAATATATGCCCTTTTTCTCGATCTCGGGATTGACGTCATCGACCCCAAGGAGTCCGATGTTTGGAAAAAGGACGATGAGGTAAAGGACGTTGAGGATGCCATCAAAGGCGCTGAGGTAGCGCCGAAGAAGAAAGTTCAGCAGACTGAAATGAAGGAGATCGCAGGCGACTCGATTCGTCTGTATCTCTGCGAGATTGGCAAGGTAGCCCTCCTTACCGGCAAAGAGGAGATAGATCTCGCGCGTCGTATCCGAAAGGGTGATCAGACCGCGAAATCACGGCTTGCTGAGGCCAATCTCCGCTTGGTTGTGAGTATTGCCAAAAAGTATATCGGGCGCGGTCTCTCCTTCCTCGATCTCATTCAAGAGGGGAATATTGGCTTATTTCGGGCTGTAGAAAAGTTTGATCCGGATCGCGGTTTCAAATTTTCCACCTATGCTACCTGGTGGATTCGTCAGGCGATCACTCGTGCCATTGCCGATCAGGCTCGCACCATTCGTATTCCCGTGCACATGGTCGAGACGATCAACAAGCTTACTCATGCCCAGAGGCGGCTTGTGCAGGAGCTTGGTCGAGAGCCTCTCGTCGAAGAGCTCGCAGCAGAAATGGACATGGATGTGAAGAAGGTGCGACATATCCTCAAAATTTCCCAGGATATCGTTTCTCTTGAAGCACCGGTTGGTACCGAGGAAGACAGCAAGCTTGGGGATTTCATCGAGGATGATGAGGCTTTGAGCCCTTCCGAAGCCACGAATCGCCAGCTTCTCAAGGAAAATATCCGTGAAATGCTCCAGTATCTCACTCCGCGAGAGAGAAAAATTATCGAAATGCGTTTCGGACTCATCGATGGAGTCGGGCACACTCTTGAGGAGGTCGGCAAAGAGTTCAATGTCACCCGTGAACGTATCCGCCAGATTGAAGCGAAGGTTCTCCAGAAACTTAAAGAGCATCCAACAAGCGTTCGTATCCGACCGTAAATTTATTTTTTATTTTTCTGATCTATGGCAAAAGTTGCGAAAAAATCCGCTAAGGTATCAGTTTCAGCTGTTCTCGCTTCCAGCGAGGAGTCAAAAGTTTTTGCCGTTACCCGCGAGGGCTACGATAAACTCGTTAATGAGCTTGATTACCTCAAGAACGTCAAACGTCGCGAGGTCGCAGATAGGATACGCGAGGCTATTTCCTATGGGGATCTCTCGGAGAACTCCGAGTATGAGGACTCCAAGAATGAGCAGGCGTTCGTGGAAGGGCGAATCCTGGAGCTTGAGGAGAAGGTGAAGTATGCGAAAATCATTGATGATCACCAGAGGAGAACCGCTTCGGTGCAGCTTGGAAGTTTTGTTCGCGCACGTCTCGTAAAATCAAAAAAGGAAGTTGAATTTACCATCGTTGGTTCTACTGAAGCCGATCCTGTGAAGGGAAAAATTTCAAACGCTTCACCTGTTGGAATGGCGCTTCTCGATCATCATGCCGGTGAGGTTGTTTCCGTTCATGCTCCTGCAGGAGTTATCGAGTATGAGATACTGAAGGTGGAGTAACTTTTTTCCGATGCATATCCGTTTCTTTTTCCAGCTTTTTTTGAAAGCGCTTGTTGTTGCCGCATTTTTTGCTGTTGTTGCCATGGTAACACTTGCTGCCTATGGCTACAAGTACGATCGTGAAGCCAATAAACTTGAGCCAACCGGTATTGTTTTCATCGACGGCGCAGAAGGAAATCTCCACGTACTCCTCGATGGAAAGGAGATATCGACATCGCTCCCTACCCGCGTTCTTGGCGTCCACGAAGGATTCCATGGCCTTGAGGTGAAGAAGGCCGGTTTTTTGCCTTGGAGTATGAATATCGCCGTTACGAGCGGACTTGTTACTCAGGTTCCTTTCGTTCTTCTCCTTGAGGAAAAGCCTGATCAACGATTCCAGTTTGCTGCTTCTCTGAAAGCCTTATTTCCTTCTCCTGTTCGATTGGTAGCAGTATTTTCCGACTCTGCCATTGTTCGAGGCAAGGATCACGCATATTACCTCCTCGATTCCCGTTTTAAGAAAAAAACAATCCTGAACCTTCCGAAGGGACTCAAGGATCCCATGTTTTTGACCGATAAGGACTCCGGATATGGTTTTTCCGGCGACCATGAGTTTCAACATTTCAGCCTCCGTTATGGCAAGATTTCGTCAGGCGCAACCGAGTCTTTTCCATATGACCGCACCAATGTACGATTTTTCCGGTTCAGTGAAGATTTTTCAACGTTCCTCTTTGAAAGTAACGGGGAGCTCATCGGTGCTTCCAGACATGATGATCGTGTTCAGCTCTATACCCGATTGGCAAGGCCAATGCAAAGTGTTTCCTGGTTTTATGATACTCACCATTTCATCGTTCACTTTCAGGATGAACTCCAGTTTTGCGATGAAACTTTCGCCAATTGTTACCGCTTAACCGGCATGGATGAGGGCGACACTTTCGCCGCTGATGTACGCGGCGTGTATGTCCTGAGATCGAAGGAAGGACGTCTGGATTACCTCCAACTCGTTACCTCCGAGCGTACTTTTCTATCGTATATTTCTTCTGAGCAGGTGTCTCTCTGAATCGTTCCTGCTCCTGCGGATAGATTTTGATGTATCGGTAGATTGTTTTCCCATAGACGAAGAATGCAAGGAGGAGTATTCCGTAGAGAACGAATCTCGCTCCCAATAATGGAAATCGTTCATAGCGCCCGAAAAGATTTGCGAGCAGGAGGGCGGCGCACCAGTAAGAAGCCCTTGGAAGGCCGCCAAATAGCCTTTTTATGGCTCTGTTGTCCTGTCCGTTTTTTTTGATCCAGTAGTGCGCTATTATTCCGGCGATGATGAGCGAGGCTGCAAAGATGAGCAGGGGAGTGTAAAATTGGAATGGACTCCCTGGAATGGGATGAAACAGGTATCGTAGGAAATTAATGATAACTTTCATGATTGATTCTTATGGATAAAATCGAGCTTATTATAGCGTTTCAAAAGTAAAATTCCAGCGATAACGACGCTTAAGAGCGAGAGGAAGTAGGCTAAGCTTATTCCAGAGAGCGTCAATGATTCGTCTCCGCGAAAAAACTCTTCTATAAATCGCAGTATTCCATACGATGCTGCTATGCCGAGCGTAAGATCACCATCGTGACGGAGCGGTTTTCTCGTGAATATGTAGAGCGCGGTAACGGTTATGATGAGAGAGTAGATGAGCGCATACATCTGTGCGGGATGAATGGGAAGGGTGTATGGGACGGTGTAGCTTTCGAAGGTGACTCCCCAGGGGAGGTTTGTTTCGCGCCCGAAGTTGAGTCCCTCGAGGTAGGCACCAAAGTGCCCAAAGGGGATGCCTGTCAGTATCGCAAGGGAGAGAATATCGGACCATCGCCATGCGTTTTCTTCATCTTTTTTGCATGCGTAGAAGAGGTAACCAAATATACCTACGACTACTCCCCAAAATTCGAGTCCCCGATCCCAAATTCCGATCATTCTGATTGGTGCATATTTGATCGGATAGGCAAAAATGTCCTGATAGGTTGCCATGATGAAGAATATTCTCCCTCCTATCAGGCCGAAGAAGAGGAGCGGAAAGAAGTTGCGCACGAGGAAGGCTATTTTCATGCCTTTGTACTGCGATAATTGAATGAGAGCCGAACCGCTTACCAGAAAGCCAAGACAGACCATGACCCAGATGGATGATACGTAGATGGAGCCGATTTCAAAGAGGATCGGGTACATGAGGAGGGCGTTAGAAGTTGATGATGACGATGAGAATACTGAAGGTTACGATCGGTATGACGATCAAGTCCGCGAAGATTTTTTTCGTTTTTAGCATTTGCCGTATTCTGAGTCCTGCATGGAGGAGGAGGAGGACGAGTAGTGCTACAAGGAAACTCTGGGACTGAGTTATGTTCAGTGATTCGAAGTTAATTTTTATGGGGAGGTCTTTCGATTTGCTGTAGAAATATGCGACGTGGAGGATAAAATATATTCCCATCAACCACCCCGTGGCTGATACCAGTTCCGCCGTCACTTTGTCGCCGCTGCTCTCTTCGTGGAGCGCTTCACTTTCTTCGGCAATTTTTTGCTGCATTTGTCTGAGTTTCAATTTCAGCTCTTCTTTCTGCTCTTTGAGTCCACGAATGCTCTCCTTGATGTCCTTCCTGTTTTCGAGCGTTGTTTCTCTGATGTACATGAAATAGTAATCCCATATTTGCCTGCTCATGACCCGGATTTTTTCCTTCAGTTCCGTGACCTGTGGCGGTTCGGTTAGAAGATTGTTGATGAAGTTCATCATGTTTCCAAGTATTTTTTCCCACCACGATGGTTCGTCATTATTTTTCAGGTGATTTGCCAGCCACATCGAGGTCATATTGAGAATATCCTGCCTTAGGGATACTCCGATTTTTTCCCTGTGAATTTCGCTCATGAGTTTTTTAACGTCCAGACGAAATGTTTCTATTCGTTTGTCGTTTTTTTCGTGCGTCAGAAATATTTCCTCGTTCTGAATATAGAGGAGCAGGTCTTCCGCGAGATGTTTCACATAGTCGCTATTCTTGCTCGTCTTCAGACGAATGAGACGATCGGATTTTTTTTGAATGGCCATCTTATCTTCAGGCTTGATCGCGTCTCCAAATTCCCTGAGGAGGCCGTCAACTTTTTGGAGTACGAAATCGGTTTGCCTCAGCGTTTCTTTATTTTTTTCAACCTGATTCATCCTCATCTGCTCCTCTTCATTTTTTGCATCTTTTCCTGATTTTTCGTCTTCTTTTTTGAGTGCCGTGTAGAGCTCTACGACCCCCCGCTTCCGCTGTTCTTCTTTGGCTTCAGCCGACAACGATGCCGGATAGAGCTGTTCGACGGCGAAGTGATATTCATTTATGAGTCGTTTGAAGGCGCTCATGATGTCTCCCGCCGCGATGCTCCCTGTCACTTTTCTGCTGTTTTGATCAACCGCCTGGAATTCAAATTTTTGGCTTGTTGATTCGGATAATTCACTTGTATCCTGGGTCAGGAGCGTGATATTGAGGATTGGAAATCCAAGTTTTGATAGACTGTCGTGCGCGGCCTTCTCGCTCTCGGCCTCGATGGTTCCGGTGAGCTTTTGTCCTTCCTGATTTATGACCGTGTAGCTATACTTTGGCATACTTGATTGCGGCGCTAATGAAGGCGGCAAAAAGCGGGTGAGGTTTGTTCGGTCGTGAGAGAAATTCTGGATGAAACTGCGTTCCTACCATGAACGGATGATCCTTCAGTTCGGCAATTTCGACGAGGTTGTGCTCCGGATTCATCCCTGAGAAAACCATCCCTTCTTTTTCGAGTTTTTCCCTGAAACTGTTGTTGAATTCGTAGCGATGACGGTGACGTTCCCGGATCATGTTTTTGCCGTATGCTTCGTAGGCCTTTGTGCCTTTCGCAATTTTGCAGTCGTAGGCGCCCAGTCGCAGTGTTCCGCCCTTTTCCCTCTCTTTTGACTGATCGGGAAGAAAGTGAATCACGTAATTTTCTTTTCCAATTTTTCCATCTTCATCGAATTCTTCAGAGGTAATTTTTGGATTTTTGAGCGCCTGGCGCGCGAATTCAATCGTCATGAGCTGCATTCCCAGACAGAGACCAAGATAGGGGACTTCGTAGGTGCGTGCATATTTCGCACTGAGAATTTTTCCTTCAATTCCGCGGATTCCAAAACCTCCCGGAACCACAATTCCATCGGTTTTTTTCAGGCTTTCCCATGCTTCTTTATCGTTTTTTTCAAGACTGACCGTGTCGATCCAGTGAAGTGCGAGTTGTCGATTTTGATGGTAGCATGCGATTTTGAGAGATTCAATGACGCTTAGATAGGCGTCCTCGAGTCCGGTATACTTTCCCGCAAGCGCGATGTTGAGCGGTTTGCGTTCTTTTTTTATTTTCACAATGAGCTTTTCCCACTCTCCAAGTTTCGGTTTTGCCGCTTTTAGCTGGAGCTTCTTTTGAATGAGTGGGCCAACGTTTTGATCGCGGAATCTGATGGGTACTTCATAGATTGATTGCACCGTTGGTGCCGATATTACGGCTTCCAGAGGGACGTCGCAGAAGAGCGAGATTTTTTGAAGGATATCATTCGTGATCGGCAGGTCAGCCCGGCAAATAATGATGTCCGGCTGAATACCTATGGAGCGAAGTTCTCTCACGGATGCTTGAGTCGGTTTGGTTTTTAATTCTTTTGTGGCTTGTAGATGCGGCAGAAGTGTGAGGTGCACGAAGAGGGTATTTTCGCTTCCAAGTTTGTGGCGCATTTGCCTTATGGCTTCGAGGAATGGGAGACCCTCGATGTCCCCGACGGTTCCACCGATTTCGATAATCATAATCTCGGCTTCGGAATTTTTTGCAGCGGTTTTGATTCGTTCCTGAATGGCATTGGTAATGTGCGGTACGATTTGAATGGTTCCGCCAAGGAACTCGCCCTTTCGCTCACGCCATATCGTGTCAGCGTAGATTTTTCCCGTCGTTACCGACGAATGTTTCGAGAGATTTTCATCGATGAAACGTTCATAGTGGCCGAGGTCCAAATCGGTTTCCGCGCCATCGTTCGTGACGAACACTTCACCGTGCTGGAATGGACTCATGGTACCCGGGTCGACGTTTATGTAGGGATCGAGCTTCTGCATGAAGACCCTGAACCCCGAGGCCTTGAGGAGCGTTCCGATAGAAGAGGCGGCGATGCCTTTCCCAAGGGAAGAACACACGCCACCGGTAACGAAGATATATTTTGTCTGCATATTTTTCGAAAAAGAGACTCGACCCGTTTTACCGTGTGCCGATCTTCTTTCGGACCTCATCGAGCGTTTTTGATGCAATTTTTCCCGCCCGATCAGCTCCCTCCCGGAGCACACTCTCAATGTAGCTGAAATCTCCCTTGAGTTCAATATATTTTTTTCTCGCTTCGGCAAAGGTTTCGAGTATTTTCGCGAGGAGGAGTTTTTTGGCTTCCCCATAACCAAAACCGCCTTTTTTGTATTGTGCTGCCAGCGCCTCTGTTTCTTCTTTTGTTGCCAGGAGTTTGTAGATGGCAAAGACATGGCATTTTGACGGGTCTTTTTCCGCTTCTACCGGTGTGGAGTCGGTGACGATGCTCATGACCTGTTTTTTGAGTGTCGCTTCAGGAGCAAAGATGTCGATGGTATTTCCGTAACTCTTACTCATTTTTTGGCCGTCTGTCCCGGGAACGATGGCTACATCGTCTTTGATCAATTCATCCGGTAGGCTGAACATTTCCCCGAAATGACTGTTGAAGGCCGTAGCGAGGTCGCGGGCGATTTCGATGTGCTGTTTTTGGTCTTTTCCAACCGGTACAAGGTGTGGTTTGTAGAGGAGTATGTCTGCCGCCATGAGAACGGGATAGATGAAAAGACCGGCAGATTTATCTTTTTTGCTTTTTTCTACCGCGTCTTTCCAGGCGTGAGCACGTTCGAGAAGTCCGTATGGTGTGACGGTGCTCAGGATCCATGCGAGCTCCGAGTGCTCTGCGAGGTCACTTTGCTTAAAGAAGATTACTTTTTCCGGATCGAGTCCGAGTGCGAGATAAGTATGTGCTACTTCGTAGGTGTATTCTTTGAGCTTCTTCGCATCTTTTACGGTTGTAAGCGCGTGCAGGTCGGCGATGAAAAAGATACACTCGTGTGTTTCCTGCATCATAAGCCACTGTCTGATTGCACCAAGATAGTTTCCGAGATGAATCGCCCCGCTTGGCTGAATGCCCGAAATAACACGTTTTTTCATGCGGATATTATAGCGATTGGAGGATGAGTTGTCGAATATGGGAATTGATACCTGAAAATGTGAAGTATCAGCGGTAGTATCAGTGGTTTATCGCGTTTGTTTTCTCTTGCATTAATAAATCTAGCACTCTAGAGTAGTAAGTGCTATTTCTTAATTATTACTTAATTTACATATGCAAATCGCCTTAGCAGACATCAATGAAAGATGGTCAAAAAATGATGCATTTTCTATTGCTACATATAATGTTGATCGAGACGGGAAAAACATTGGTCCAGTAGTTAACATAAGAATTTCCCACGAAATATGGAGACAGAAAACTAATAAAATAACAATTGATGGACTTCTTAATTATCTTTTGCAGCATGCCGAAAATTTCATTAAATTAAAGATTCAAACTGGCGAAATACAGTTTTCTGATAGACCATCACCAGTTTTAAACCCTATGAGTTTTGTAATTGCTACGCAAGCATACGTTCCACAAGATGGTGAAATTCCTATTACTGTAGACCAATTTGAAAGGATATAATAATGAGCGACATTTCGCCTGACACTGGATAGTCGGTTAGTCTGCGACGTTAGACGGAATACGTTTTTACATATTTTTTTTGCTACTCCACTTTTCGTAATAATTTTATTATCTTAACAATCCACTCTATGACTGACGATAAAAATAATGCTATTCTCTCTATAACCTCTGATGGAGTAAACAGTAAAATCAAAATCAATACTCCTCCAGGGGCATCCTTAACCACTAACGCTGAAAAAATTAATATGCAAAACGTAGAACAAGAATCATCTGGTGGAGAGATTTCTCACAATGCAGGAGATCTAACGCAGATTGGCGGTAGTCAAACTGCAAGAAATAAAGGCAAAATCACAAATCGTGTTAAAGGTGGAACACTGTATCAAGAAAATCTCACTCAATCCGCCGAGGATAAAGGAGAAATACTTAACGAAGTAAAAAAAAACTAAAAATTCCGCTTGTCGTAACAGTGATAGCGATAGGAGCGGATATTATTTCCTACTACTTCTTTGGAGTTCACCTTTGGGAGATTTTTACTCAACCTCCGCAATACCCCGAGCGTTTATAGCTCGGCTTTGTTCATTTAAATATTCCTTTATCCATCACCCTCTCCATTTTTTTGTAATCCTGTTTCATGCCCGCGATGCAAGCGTTAATGTATGAAGTTTTGGTGGATTTGGAGTAGTCGATGAGTGGGTGGCCGGCGTGAATATTGAGAAGGTCGAGGAAGAGGCGAATGGTGCGGCCGTTGCCTTCACGGAAGGGGTGGATGGCATTGAATTCACAGTGGATGGCGGCGAGTTTGCTGCAGAGGGATTCTTTTGTGTCAGTAGGCGTGGGGAGATTTTTGGCGATGATTTTGTCGAGCTCTTTCATTGCGTTCCCAATGAATCGTACTGAGCAAAACATTGTGTTTCCTTTCGAAATATCTATCGTTCTTGCCTTTCCAGCCCAGTCGTAAAGAGTGAAAAGAAAATAGCGATGAATCTCGAAAAGAAGTTTGGTGCTGAAGGCGAGTTTGTGGTGTTTTTCCGCATCTAGAAAATATGAATATGCATCCGTATAAAGCGTTGTTTCAGCATCATCAAGATCTTTTTGATTGCTGATATTCAGCTTATTTCTTAGAATTCCATTTTCTGTGTTATCGTCCGCATTATATCGAGAAGGCGCGGCCATGTTTCTTTAGAAGTTTAATAACTGCTGTGTTTTTTTTCGCCCTTGCAAGGCTAAGTCCCTCAAGGGCTGAGGATACTTTGACGGCTCTTTCAATGTTTTTTTTACTGATTTTTAGAGAAGTTTTTGGCATTGCGTGTGGTTTATACTACATGGTATTCAATATTTCTAAAATATTTCCTTTGATATTTTTGAGGCGCTTTCCGATATATTTCTGAATCAGGTTCATTGTTTCAGAATGATATAGCGAAATAACCTATTGTTGCTTCCTGCAGATGATCAATGGTCTCGCCCATTGTATCGCCTTCGGCAACAATGTCTAAATCAAGCGACACGGCAATGCAGCCAGAATCTTTCTTATAGGCAATTTCCCTTACGACGAAATTTCTGTCGTTCATATTTCTCATCATAAATGAGTAATAATAATTAGCAAGTATTTCAGAGTACTATTGTGATCTAATTTTTCAAATAAGATATGGGGAGTCGATGTCCAGAATGACATCGGGCATTTTTTTGATGGCCTCCATATCCTCTTCGCTTCGTGTCCCCCGGATGACGAGAAATTGTTTTGGATTGTGGCCCAGCATTTTGACGGTTTGCTGCATTTGGAGGTGCGGACGGGTCGTTTTCAGGTAGCTCATGGTGCTGCTGAGCGTATCCCTTGCCCTTTCCTGTTTTGCCGCTCTTAAAAATACGATGCTGCTCCAGGGCGGGTAGTTCAATTTTTTTCTCGTTGCGTACTCGATGTCATACCAGTTTTGAAGGTTGTTTTCTCTGTAGAATTTGAGCGGTTCGACCTGTGGCATGTATGTTTCGATTATGTATTGTCCGTTTTTTTCCACGAGTGCCGATGCCTCCTGGAGCTGATGAATGGCTTTCTCGCCTGCTTGAAAGCGGGGTGAACCCAGTGCGCTGTCGATGTCGAGGAGTGCCAAGATCGGGGTTTCCGGAATATCGGCCATACTCTGGAGAAGCCGGGTTGTTATGAGAATATCTATTTTTTTATCCCGAAATTCTTTGAGTATTTTTTCCTGTGTTTTGATATTGACCGCGATATTTTTACTGAATCGTGCGATTTTGGCTTTTGGAAATGTATTTTTCAATATTTCTTCTATCTTTTCCTGTCCGGTGCCAATCATTCTTATTTCTAGGCTGCCGCAGCACGGACACCCTTCGGGTATTTTCTGCGCCTTATCTCCGGCGATGCAGTAGAGTATTCTTTCTTGACCCGCATTTTTTTTGACGATGAGATTCCGGTTGCAGACTGCACATTTTGGAATGTGTCCACAGTCTCTGCAGACGAGGCAGGCCGCCTCACCGGTTTTATTGAGATACACGATTGCCTGTTTTTTTTCCTGTAAATTTTTTTTGAGCGATTCCAGCAATTTTTCGCTTAGGGGAAGCGTATTTCCCTTTCTCCTCTCCTGTTTCATATCGATTATTTCTGTTCGTATGTCCGTGCGTCGTGATATTTTTATCGCTTTTTCCGCATGCCAGGCAGTCATTGAAACCGAAGTTGAAAGATGTACCAGGCCTATACTCTCCTTCTCTGCGATGAATTTCGCGATATCCCGTGAGTGAAATTTCGGCCGTCTCTCTTCCCTGTGGCCGATGTGATGTTCGTTGATAATGATGATTTGTGTCAGATTCTTGAGTGGCGCGAGAAATCCGCTTCTGGATGCGATAACTGTCGAGTATTTCCCTTCAAAAATTTCTTTCCAGAGTAGTGATTTTTGTTTCACTGTTTTTGCTTTTCCCGCATTCATACTGCCGGGGAGATTTTCAATGTGCGTGCTCCAGAATGATGGCAGTGCTATTTCTGGCGTGATAATGAGAGTTTGACCGGTTTTGTTGTCGCGCACATATCTTCTCAATGTATCTAAAAATATTTGCCGGTCATGAATGAGTTCGTAGATTTCTTTTTTTTCCGAGTTGATTTTTTTCTGCATTGCCGGCTGTTCCGGAGTTATTTTTCCCTCTCTGATATGGGCCGGAATGAACTGTCTTGCGATGTTCCATTTTGGCGCCGCATATTTGGCCGCAAGCCAATCGAGGAGATCTAATTGCCAGTTTTCGAGTATTTTTGGATGGAGAATTCTTGAAATGAATTTGATTTTTCCTTTTGCCACGGCCGATTCCGTTTTTTCGAGAAAAATTCCCGCGACATTTCCCTTTCTCAAAGGTATTTCAACGAGGGTTCCACATTCGATGTGGCCGAAATTTTTCGGAATTTCATAGGTCAACGTATCGTCGCCCGTGCCTGTTTTTTGAAAGAGGAGAATTTTCCCGAACATGTCCCTATTGTAGCATTCTAAAGCCAAAAACTATGTTGACAATTTGTGCGTGAATGGTACAATAACTCCCTTCTTTTCATCTTTTCCATGAAAACTGCCGCATCCCAGCTTTGTGCTTTCTACCTTGATGGCAATGATGAAACCGCCTTCGAAGCTTTCGAGTCCGGTGGCCCACGAGCCCTTCTCGAGTTTCTCGGGTTTCGCGGCTCATCTGCAGCCTGGAAGCACGTCTACAAGGTACTCCTCGATGATTATGCTTTTCTTGACCGACTTTGTGCCAAGTATCATGTTTTCATGGGTGATCTCATTCGTGAGCGCGGCATTGATACTTTTCGCGATGTCCTCCAGATTTCTGATGGCATCTTCGATACTTCCGTGGTGAGGGTGTGGGAGCGGCTCCTTGACGGTATGTTCGACAGAACGATGCAGCGTAAATTTTCCGAAAGGCGAAAGAGCCATTTCGGTACTTTTTTTACCGGACTTCGGAATATGCTTCGTCGAGAAATCGGCCTCTAGGGCCTCTAATTATTGTGAAGGTGCTTGAATCGCATCCGTGTGAGGATGAGCGTTTTTTGGAGCATGTCGAATTTCGTTACGAGCAGGCCAATAATAATGATAATCATACTGACGATGTGGATCATCTCGATTTTTTCATCGAGGAAGGCGTTCGCGTATGCCACGCCGATGATAGGGGACATGAGCGTAAAGATCGCGTGGTTTGTCATGGTCGTATTTTCCAGTGAGTAATAGTGGAGGATGTAGGTGAAAATAACTCCTACGATCGCGTAGATCAGCAGCAGATGGAGCGCGGGCTTGAAATTGACGAGTGTCGTAAGATCGTTTCGATGCCAGATGAAGAGAAATCCACCGAGAAGTATCGATCCGATAATGGCGCGGTAGGCGACGAGGAATGTAATGTTTCTATAATGAACATATCGCTTAAAAACAGTTGTTCCCAGACTGAAGCTCACTGCCGAGATGATGATGAGGAAGTCGCCATTGTTGAAATTCAGCGCCTGTGTGAAGCCTTTTGTTGCAAGAAAAAGCACCCCGAACGTCATGAGACTCACTCCCGCAATGAGACGTTTCGTGAATATTTCATGCATCAGAAATACTGCGACCAGACTGAGAAAAAGTGGATTCAGATTTACGAGCAGACTCGTATTGATGGCGCTCGTATTTTTGAGTCCCTGGAGAAAAAAAACCGGTCCAAGGACGCTTGAGAGAATGGCCGAAATGGTAATGTAGCCAAGCTCTCTGTGTTCAATTTCCTTCATGTTCTGGACGAATGATTTTGCGCCGATATAGAAAAAGAGCAGTACTGCGGCAGCTGCAATTTCCGCGAAAGCTACAACAAACGGCGTTGCCGTATCCAGCAATATTTTTCCGAATACCACATCCGTTTTTGCACTGAACTTCGAGAGGACGCCGGCGATGGCACCCAGTGTTGCCGGTGTTTTGAGATTTTCAAGATTCATGTATATCAGATATGATAAGCGATGAAGTTGTCGTGGGTTCTCTTATCGTAGTTAAGCGTTACATTCTCCCCATTTTTAATTGATTGCGTCTCCGCGTTATCTGTTTTTGCTCCTGGACGTGCATAGATTTCCAGTTCCGTTTTCTGTCCCTGTTTTTTTATGGCATTGTGCGCTTTTTGTGCCCAGTTTCCGTAGCTTGCATCGAGAAATTTCACCTTGTCTGCGTGAAATCCGGATTCGAGAATGTTTGCGAGCGCAATTCCCCCTGCGCTGTGGCCGGAGATCGTAATTGACGGGTTTCCGCCAGGCGATATCCCCATTCCGTTCTGAATCGCCCGCAGCGCCTCCCGATGGAGTTTTCCCATGTCGTCCCCTGAATTATTTCCGCTCTTCATCCATTCATGATCATATCCGTTTTCTCTTGCGATTCTATTTCCGCCCGAGCGCTGGCCGCTGCTTAGGGGATAAACGAGAATAGCGTTCCTTTTTCCCGATTTCACTTGCATTTCTACCGTTCGGATCGCCTGATCGAACCGGTTGCTTCCTACTGAAATCGTACCCGCCTTCTTCGAATTATACCGTCTTCCTCCCCCATCGAGATGCGGCAGGGGAACGTCGATGAGGTGACTATGGGTGCCGTGAAAATGATAGACGATTTCACTCTGCTTATCCGGATCAAAGTTCTTTGGAATGTAGATGGCGACCCACCGATTGCCATTTCCTTTCATGCGGGTGATGATGTAGTGCCCGGGATAGCCGGCTAAAACCCTCTCTATATTTGATCTTGGAGTTTCCGGCTGATCTGGAGTGTCGCCGGAATTATTTACTTCTGTTTTCAATTCTTTCGCCAGGTTTTTTGCAGCAGCCATGATTTTTTCTTTTTCCAGAGCTGCAAGGGTACGCGGCCCCAGTATGCCATCCTGACCTTCTTTCGTGTCCTCCTGCGAAAATTTGAGATTTTTTTGGATTTCTTTTATTTTGCCGTATAATCTTTCGTCATTTTGCAGGTCTCCCTCCTCCATTTCGACGTTTACCAGTTTTGCGAGCTCGAAGAGTCGTTCTCCTTCGATTCCACGCTGTTCCATGAATTTTCTGGAGTATTCGCTCCTCTGCGCGGTCGTTTTTTCCCTTTGTATTTCAGACATTTTATGTTTTGTTTTTCTTTCTTGGAATTATACCACAGAATTAAGCTTTTTGGAAGCTTAAAGCTGGTGCACCAGGAGGGATTCGAACCCCCGACCCTCTGTTCCGAAGACAGATGCTCTGATCCCCTGAGCTACTGGTGCATGGAGGAAACGGCTGGATTATACTCGGTTTTTTGATGTATCACAAACAGCATCCGAAGCCTACGGCTTCCTGTTGTACGACCAGACGAGGAGAGCTGTAGCGACCCCGACCGATGAGTAAGTTCCGACGACGATGCCCACGACGAGAGCAAGGATGAAGTAGAAGATTGATTGACTTCCGAAGATGAGGAGAGCGCTCAGGGTAATGATGACCGAGACGGAGGTATTGATCGATCGCGACATGGTTTCCGTGAGGGCGCGATTGGCAATTTCTGTCAACGAGCCGCGTTCACCGCGGTTGAGATGTTCACGGAGACGGTCGAAGACGACGATGGTATCGTGTACCGAGAAGCCGAGAACCGTGAGCATGGCCGTGATGAAGAGTGCGTCGATTTCTACCCCGAGAAACTTTCCGAGAAAGACGAAGAGACCGAAGGTTATGAGCAGGTCGTGCAGCAATGCAGCGACGGCACTCATGCCGAATCTCCAAGAACTGAGCTCATGCGGAACGTGCCGGAACGAAAAGGCGAGATAAACGATGATGGCGAGAGATGCAAGAAGGATGGCGATGAGAGCCTTCTGCTTGAGGGCATCTCCGATGACTGGGCCGACCGATTGGTAGGAAAGCTCGGAGAAGTTTCCGAGTTTATTCCTGAGGGCTGCCAGCAGCGCTTCGTGTGTTTCATTTGAGAGGTTCTTCGTTTTGATTTCAACCGTATCGGCGGCCTCACTGATAACTTGTGCCGATTTCAGATCGACTTTTTCGCCGAGCGATTTGAAACCTTCACTGGAGCCGCTGCCTACGATCGATTGTCCTGATACCGGCAGTGAAGTTTTTTGTTCATTCACCTGTTTTTCGATTTCCGGAAGAACATTTTTCACTTGTTCGACCGTCACCGGTTTGTCAAATTTCACCTCCATGAGTGTTCCGCCGGTGAAGTCGAGACCGAGTTTGATACCAAAAATCATCGCACCAATGAGACTTACGAGCATCAGTGAACCGGAGAGGCCAAACATGAATCTCGTTTTTTCGATGATGCGATACGGAGGTTTATTCTTATTCTTCATGCCGTAGAGGCTTAGATTTTGCCCAAATTTTTTTGTTGCTGTGATACGGAGGAATGTTCTCGTGAGCGTGATGGCCGAGAACATGGAGATGAGAATACCTGCAGCTAGGTTGAGGGCGAATCCTCGAATTAACGAACTCCCAAAGTAGAAGAGAATGGAGCAGGTGATGAGCGATGAGAAGTTGGAGTCGCGAATTGAGCTCCATGCCCGTTCAAAACCGTTTTCAATAGCTGCTGCAAGGGTATGTCCATCGCCAAGTTCTTCACGGATGCGTTCAAAAATGAGGATGTTTGCATCGACAGCCATGCCGATTGAGAGAATAACACCAGCGACGCCGGCGAGGGTGAGTGTAATCGGGGATTGGAGCAGGGATGTGAGGAAAATGAGTACGACAACGGCGAGCGCAAAGGCGATGAGTTTTTCCCATCCGGGGTCTTTGTTATTGAGAATTTTGTAGACGAGTACTCCGAAGATGACGAGGGCGATGAGGAGTGCTGCGGCCGTCGGGAGGGCACTCTTGATCAGGAAGAGGAGCAGGATGGTGTAGATGGAAAGTGCGAGAACGGCAATCAGACCCGGGAGCCGGTAATAGAGAATCATTGCGATAGCGAGAACAATGAGACCGATAATACCCGCTTTCATGCTCTTCTGGAGCGCGTCGGCACCAAGCGTAGAGCCGATCGTATGCTGTCCCGCAAGCGTAATCGGCGCAGGAATAGCGCCGGTATTGAGATCACGCGCGAGCGCTTTTGCCTGATCAAAGGTAAAGTTTCCGCTGATTTGCGCCGATCCGCCGCTTATTTTTTCCTGGACGTTCGGAGCAGAAATGAGTGTCCCACCTACGAAGATGGCGACCGGCTTCTGCACATTTCTTGCGGTAATTTCTTCGAAGAGCTTGGCCCCTTTGTCGTTGAACTGAATGGAGACGTATGGTTCTCCGATTTGATTTACCTGTACGTCAGCCCGGACGAATTGTTCACCCGTGAGGCCTGTCTCCTTCCATGGATCTGGCATCGTTGAGACGAAGATTTTCTCCATTTTTACCTGATCATCCTTCACATCACTCTTGATTTCGAGTGCGCGCATGATGTGGTAGCCGTACTGGGATTTGAATACTTCGCTCATTTCACCTACCGCAGCCAGTTTGAGGGCCGCATCTTTGAATTCCTGAACGTAAGCGGCCGTATCGGTTACCGGATCTTTGAGTACGCCGCCATCGGCTTTTGTTCCATAATCGTCCGATTTTTCTTTCGCGATTTTTTCGAAATCTGCCTGTGATTTGATTTGAGATTTTAGTTCTCCTGCGAGTTTTTTTGCTTCTTCTTCGGTGCGCGTAACCCCGGGAATTCCACTCTTTTCAGCCACTTCCTGAAAGCTTACGAGAATGTGCTGCACTTTGACTTCCTTCTTATTCTTCACCGCCTGACTCTTCTCATTGAGCTTGATGATGTACTCGCCACTTGATTTCTGGAGTTGGCCCGTCGAATCATAGATGTACTCATCACTCACGGATGCCAACTTCGAGGCAACTTGGCCAGGTTTGAGATTTTTCAGCGCATCCTGTACGGGTTGCGGTTGGTCTGAAACAAAAACAAAATCGGCATTTTTTGTGAAGACAACTTTTCCGGGATTGAGTTTTTCTTCTTCCTGTGCGAGGATATCGAATTTTTCCTCGGAAGAAAGGGCTTTTTCGAGAAGATCTTTCGCATATTTCTCCTGCACGGCTTTTTCATTTGGGTCGGGAGAATCCTTCTTCTCCTTGAACTCCAGCTGGATGGTTTTTCCCACCGTTTTCTTTGCTTCTTCGAGGTCTTTGATAGCCGCGAGTTCGACGATAATGTGTTCTTCCGTACCTGCTGAAGAAAGATAAATGTTCGGCTCAGAGACTCCAAGTCCATTTACGCGCTTTTCAATGACGTTTTTTACTCCCTCTACGATGGCCTTCCTGTCACGTTCCGGGACTTTTCGCAGGTCGATTTTGTAGTCAAGCTGAGATCCGCCCTGCAAATCAAGACCCAGCGATATTTTCTGACTTCTTACCCACTGCGGCGTCCATGGGAATATCTTTTTTTGCGCTGCGTCGGGAAGATCAAAAAAGCCTAATACAAGGGCCAATACGACCGTGATGACCAGTTGCCATGAGAGGATTTTTTTCATACGTTTTTAAGGAGAGAAAGGGGGTAAAAAGTAAGTTTAACCGTGTTGTTGATGGAGCGCCCGATCGATTTCTTCGTTATTTCCCGAGCCGGTGCGGCCATAATCATCCGCGAGTTTGACAACGTCGTCAAGCTCCGGAGTCGACACTTCGAAAATCTCACTATCCTCGAGCGCTTCGATCCGGTGAATCGTACCTGCCGGAATGTCGATTTTTTCTCCCGGGTTGAGTATTTTTTCTTCGAGGGCGGTTTCATTTTGGCCGATCGTAATTTTTATTTTTCCTTTCTGTAGAAATTGAGTTTCCATTTTTTGTCGGTGGATCTGAAGCGAGAGGCGATGCCCCTTCTTTACCTCGAGGATTTTTCCTGCATACCGGTCCGTATGGGCAAACCATACTTCCCGACCCCATGGTTTCGGCTTCCGTACGATATCCTGCATCATAAAAAGTGCGCTAGGACTGAAATTCTAGCGCACTATACATGATTTTCCTTTTCCCTCCAAGTGTTCCTGGCTTTTTAGTTACCACAGACACACGTTGGATCACTGTTTTCGCTGGCACACTTCACGGTACCCGTACATCCAGACCCCGGAAATCCCGGAGCATCCGGTTGTGTACACTTGTCTGTGCCCGTCAGTTTTACAATGACATCAAGTTTCATCTTGCACTGTCCTCCCGGAGTGAGAGGACTAAGATCAGCACCATTTCCGCTATCCTGATTTGCGACAATATCTGATGATACTGGGCCGATGAAGGTGTCTGTAGTGTCGGTTACCGCTGTACCGTCTATTGACATGTCGCTGGCGAATGTGTCTTGTGAGGTTAATGACGTTGCATCAGTGGGGAGTATACTTGCCGTTGCGTCGCTTGCAGCGTCAACCGCATCGATAATAGTAGCGTCAGCTACCTCAACGCCTTCAGCCACAATATCCTCTGTCGTTGCTGTTGCGTCTTCTGCTGCTCCAAAGCCACCGCCATCGAGGTTTCCGGCCTCGCTACGTCTTGAACCATCAGATTCATTCGATAATTCAGATCCGCCACCTTCTATAGTGTCAGTACCATCGCTGCAAGCTGCCATTATCACCGCAAGCATAGCGAGAGTGGCTGCTCGGGATGAAGTAAGACCCGGAAGCAACCGCGCTCCTGCGGCTCCCTTTGGAGCGTTTTCTCGTTGCGGAATCGGATGTTCATTCGTTCTCATAGGATTGATAGTTATAAAAAATGAGTTACTATTCTGTCTATTTTTTATGATATTGTCAAGTTTTTATGTCGCGATTGTGGATTTTTGAAGCTAGCTGAAGCTGGCTATAATACCTTTGTTTTTCCTGTTTTCGAGAGCTCTTCGACGATTTTTTTCACGTCCTGGCTCCGACCTTTTTGACAAATGAGAAGAGTATCCGGCGTGTCGATAATGACGAGATTTTTCAGGCCAATCGTGGCGATGAGCTTCTTCTTTTGACCGTAGATGAGGCTGCTTTGTGTGTCGATCCCTATGTGATCCGCCCGAATAAGATTATCGCTCGCATGCACCGTGAGCTCATCGTAGATGGCCTCGAAGGTTCCGATGTCGCTCCACTCCAGATCACCCGGAATGATTCTCACTTCTTTTGGATCGACTTTTTCCATGATTCCATAGTCGATGGAGATTTTTTCGCACTGTGGATACTGTTTTTGAAGTACTGATTTTTCCTTTGTTGTTCCAATTGATTTTCCTATCGTCTCGAGACGTTTCGCTGTTTCCGGAAGGTGTTTTTTAAATTTTTTGAGAATAGTATCGACGCGCCACACGTAGAGTCCTGTGTTCCAGAGATATCTGTAGGAGGTCAGAAATTTTTTTGCTGTTTCCAAGTCGGGCTTTTCTGTAAACTTCTCAAATTCGTGAATATCTACCCCATGGAGCGTTTTGAGAATTTTTCCGATTTTTACGTATCCGAGGTGTACGTTTGGAAATTTGGCTTTCACTTCGATGATGTTCAGCGTGTCTTCTCTTGCCGCAAGTTCCGCCGCTATTGTCAGTAATTTTTGAAATTCTTTTTTTCGCTGAATCATGTGGTCGGCGTAGATGATCGCCATGACTTCGTTTCCGAATCCATGTTTTTTGAGTATTGTTGCGGCGAGTCCTATGCATGGTGCCGTATCCCGCAATGACGGCTCGATGATGAAATTTTTTTTGGAAATTTTGAAGGGAGAAGCCTGTTTTTTTACTTCTCTCAGGAATTCCTCGTTCGTTGCGATGTATATGTCCCGTGGGGAGACGAAGTCGATTCGCCTGAGTGTATCCTGCAGCAGGGTTGCATCTGTTACGAAACGCTGGAGCTGTTTCGGTTTTTTTTGTCTCGAGAGCGGCCAGAGGCGCGTACCGGTGCCTCCGGCGAGTACTACGATTTTCATTGATGTGTTTCGATAAGGTTTCCGCCGGTCATTTCCGGAGGTTTTTCAATGTCGAGAATGGCGAGCATGGTCGGGGCGATGTCCCCGAGTTCACCACTTCGCAATGTTGCATTTTTGAAATCTTCCGAAACGAGTATGAGCGGAACCGGATTTCGCGTATGCGATGGACAGGGCTGCCCCCGTTCTTTTCCCTCATCGTAGATCATGTACTCGATATTACCATGATCTCCGGTGATGAGAACTTCATATTTTTCCGACCGGGCTTTTTCCGTGATTTTTTTCAGTACTCCGTCGATGATTTCCACTGCTTTTACCGATGCGGCGAAATCGCCCGAATGTCCCACGAGATCGCAGTTCGCGAAATTTACGATAATAACCCTATAATTGCCATTTCCCATTTCCTTCATGAGACGTTCTGTGATTTCCGGCGCGCTCATTTCCGGCGCTTTGGCATAGGATGAAACTTTTTTCGAATCGATGAGAATGCGGTCTTCTCCGATGAATGGTTCGTGTACCTGACTGTTGAAAAAGTATGTTACATGGGCGTATTTTTCGGTTTCGGCCATGCGAAGCTGCTTCATTCCATGTTGCGAGAGGACGGCCCCCAGATTGTTTTTTATTTTTGGCGTTGGAAATGCGACCGGTGCTTTTTCCGAGAATTCCCCCATGCATATGAAGAGGGGATGTACTACTTTTTTTGGGGTGAATCCGATTTTTTTCTCGCCTGTGAAGGCGCAGGTGAGCTGCCTCGGCCTGTCGGTTCGGAAATTCCAGAATATGACCGAGTCATAGTCTCCAATGATTCCGTCTTCATCGAGCAGGATAGGATCAATGTAGTAATCAGTCTCGATACCCCGGCCGTATGCGTTTTCTATGGCCTCGATGGGGTCACTCTCCCGTACTCCTTCGCCTGAGACCATCACATCGTAGGCTCTTGCCGTGCGATCCCAGTTGCTGTCGCGATCTAAGGCGTAGTACCTGCCGATGATGCTTGCGATTATGGCGCGCGACGATGAACCTTTTCCCATTTCGAGTTCTTCTATTTTTTTCTGCAGCTGCTGTATGTACTTTTTCGCACTTCTTTCCGGAACATCGCGCCCATCAGTGATTGCGTGGATATAGATCTTTCCGACACCCTGATCTTTTGCCAATTTCAGCAGCGCGAAGAGATGTTCGATCGTAGCGTGCACTCCCTGATCGGAGATCATTCCGATGAGGTGAAGGGCCGACTTCGGCGTGTTTATAACCCGCCTGCACGCATTAATCAATGTTTCTTTTTTGAAAAAATCGCCACTCGCGATTGATCGATTTATCTCCTCGAGGGCTTGAAGCACTACTCTTCCGGCACCGATGGTAACGTGCCCCACCTCAGAGCCGCCCTGCACCCCCTCGGGGAGGCCAACGGCATTTCCGTCACTTTTCAAGAGAGCATGTGGATAGTTTGCTCGAAGATAGTCGAGGGTTTTTGTATCCGCATGGGTGACCGCATTGCCTTCATAATCTTTTCCTTCACCGAATCCATCGAGAATGACCAGAATGAGTTTGCGCGATTGATTCATACGATGAGTGCTCCAAGATACCAGCCGATGATTTCTTCTCCGAAGAGCAGCGCCACGATTGTACCGGTAACGAGGAAGGGCGCAAAGGGGATTTTCGTTTTCCTGTCGACTTTTTTGAAGACGAGAAGGAAGAGTGAAATCATGGATCCTGCTAGATAGGCGATGAAGAGCGCGATGAGGAGACTTTTCCATCCCAGCAGAATTCCCATGAGTAATCCGAGCGTGACATCACCGGACCCGATCCATTTTCCGCGCGATATGAGCAGCTGCGCTTCAAAAAAAAGCGCTCCTAGAGCTGCTCCAGGGATGTAGAGCGTTGGACCGGGCGTGCCGGTTACGATATTACTCAGCAACGCAATGGCTATCCCGAAGTAGGTAAATATATCCGGAATTTCTTCGTAGAGAAGGTCGTAAAAAAAGATAGCAATGAGTACGAATGAAACCGATGCGTAACGAATGAATTCTATCGCGTACGTCCACTCGATACTCACTGATGGCGATAATGATGACAGGTCGATGAATGGAAATTTACCGTAGAGCGCCGCGAGAACAATTCCGGTCAGAAATTCAATCATCGGATAGTGCGGAGATATTTTTTCTTTGCAGTAGCGGCATTTTCCCTTCAGCATCAGGTAGCTTGCAATCGGTATGAGATCAATGCTAACGAGCGGCTGCTTGCACTTTGCACAGTGAGATCTGCCGAGAATGATTCCACTTTCGTTGTTGTGTACGCGGGAGATGATGACGCTCAGGAAACTGCCGAGGCCTGCGCCGATGTAGAAGATGACGAGACTCATTAATGCAATCATGATGGTTAGTTAACGGGTATATTTTCAAGCGGTTGAAGTTGCTCTGGGAGTTTGAATTTTGGGACCGCTTCGTTCTGGAGTATCGTTTGCCGGGGCGTATCGGCGCTCAGAATATCTGCCTGCAGCATTGGGGCTAATTCCGGCCATAGCGGAGAATTTTTTTCCGTGACCGTAATGAGTCTCTTCAGGAGTTCTCCTGCTGAATTGCCGATAGAACTGTCGGCCCCAAGTTCGAGCGCTATCCTGTAGTATTTTTTCGCTGTTTCGTAATCGAGCGTTCGTTCGAAGAGTTTTCCGAGATTGAGGTAGGCGGCGGCAAGTTTTCCATCCATTTGAAGCGCTTTTGAGAGCGACTGTCGTGCGCCTTCGATATCATTCATGGCGAGCTGAGCCCAGCCAATGAGATTCATCGCCATGGCCGAATCCGGGTGGCTTTGCTGTGCTTTTTCGGCTAATTTTAGGGCTTTGTCCGGAGCTGCGAGTTTATCGATGTAGATCCACATCGGACGAATGTAGTAGTTGATGTCACTGTCATTGAGCGCCAATACACTCTCGTACTTGAGCGCAGATTTTTCGTAGTTTGATTCTTCGAGATAGAGTTCAGCGAGTTTCTGCTGTGCCTGTATTTTTGGCTCAAAACCTTTTGCGATAGCTTCTTCGATAAGATTAATGGCCAGACGTTTTTCGTTTGTCGTGTGGTATGCGAGTCCGAGAAAAAAGAGTGTTTCCGGTTTGTTCCCGTCGAGGTCTTTGGCCTGCTTGAGCGCGTCGATGGCGTTCTTTGGATCTTCGATGTTCAGGTACGCGTACCCGAGGAGAATCCATGCATCGCGATAATCTTTCTTCTCTTTTACGATATTGTAGAGGAGGGGAATGGAGAGTGTATATTGCCCCACCTGATTGAAATTTTTTGCGAGAATTGTTTTGAGAAAAATTTCCTGACTCCCCTGATTCACTCCATACTCTTCGAATGACGAGAGGATTTTTTGAGCGTTTTTTGTTGTTTCCGGAAAGGTGTTTACCTGAATTGCGGCCGTGAGAGATTTTTTTGCTGCATCGTAACGTCCGAAATAGGCATGCAGCAGGCCCTGGAAATAAAGCTTTGCCTGGCTGTCCGTGAGTGTTGCCAGTGCCTGTTCGGCTTTTTCTGGATTCCTCATCATGATCTCAATTTGCGCGAGGGAGAGACCCGCCTCTTCGTTTTCCGGATTCTTCATAAGCAGTTGCTCAAAAATTTCCTGTGCCCGGACGTAATCCCGCGATTGATAGAATTGTTTTCCAATTTTTGTGTATGGTTCCGGATTCTCTGGATCCTGCTGATTTGCCGCTATGTACTCATTTATCGCGAGCGCAGTCATGTTTTTTTTGGCGTATTCATCGCCTTTTTGAATATGTTGCGCGTAACTGAATGATTCGTTTCTTGGAGCAGTTTCGACGGCGAGTTTCGCTAGGTTGATGATGTTTTTTTCTGAATTTCCTCTTCGAAATTCAAGGACCCCCGATGCAAAGAGGCTCGTTATAATGAGTCCGCTTACCATTGCCGCTGTGATGATTGGAAGATATTTTTTCATGTGAATTTTCAGGCTGCGAGTGTTTCGATTGGGTAGTGCTGCGCATGACAAATGGCTACCGCAAGAGCATCAGAGGCATCATCAATTTTTGGTTTGAAACCCAATTTCGCGATGAGTTGAACCATTTTTTGTACCGCTTTTTTGTCCGCGCTTCCGTTACCGCATACCGCCAGTTTGACTTCCCTCGGAAGATACTCGCAGCAGGGGATTCCCTTTTTCGCGATTGTTTCGATGATGACCCCTCTCGCTTCAGCGACCGTCACGGCTGTCGTCACATTCTGCATGAAAAAAAGCCGCTCTACCGCTGCGCGCGATGGATTCCAATTCTCTATGAGTTCTTCAATATTCCGACCGATCTCAACGAGTTTGTCGCGTTGCGATTGAGTCTTTTCTGTTCTGATGCAGCCCATGTCGAGCACCTCAATTTTCTGTCCAAGTCTGCCACCTGTTTCAATCACGGCGTATCCGGTGAGAGCCGTACCTGGATCAATTCCAAGAATGCGCATAGAGTGAATGAGAATTACGCTCGACAGTATACCATGTTCTCTGAAATTTTTGCACGAACTTCATCCTACACTCAAGCTACGCTCACAGCGATCAGATTTTCATCTCTACTCGCATTTATGACGATGACAATTTCGTCGCCTTTTTTTGCGATGCCCTGTTTTCGCAGGAATTGCGCTATCTCGGTTGATGCTTTCTTGAAGTTGATTTTTTTCACAAAAACTTCATGCAGTCCCCAGGTGAGGGCGAGCTGATTGCGTACCTTTTCCGACGTTGTAATGGTTATAATTGGCTTGTATATGCGATGTTTTGCTATGTGTTGCGCGGTGAATCCGCTCAGTGAGACGGCAACGATGAAGTCTGAATTTATGTCGAGAGCCAGTTTCGTGGCATTGAGACAGGTCGCATTAGAAATCGGCATGTCGAATTTTCGCATTTTGTAGGGAAGCAGATGTTCGTATTTTTGCAGATTTTCTTCTGTCGCATGCGCCACTCTCGCCAGTGTCTCTACCGCTTGCACCGGGTACAGTCCAACGGCTGTTTCGTTGGAAAGCATGAGGGCGTCACTATGATCAAAAACTGCATTTGCGGCATCCGAGATCTCCGCGCGAGTCGCCCTCGGATTTTCTATCATCGAGTTCAGGATGTGCGTTGCCGTGATTACGGGTTTGCCGTACATGTTCGCCAGCATGATGGTGCGTTTCTGTACGATGGGGACGTTTTCCGCCGGTATTTCTATTCCGAGATCTCCGCGCGCTACCATGAGAGCGTCCGAAACTTTCACGATCTCTTCCAGGTTTTTTACGGCTTCATGACGCTCTATTTTTGCCATAACTCTCGCACTCGATTTTTTATCCCGCAGTAGTTTTTTGAGTTTTGTTATGTCCGATGAGTGTCTGACAAATGAAAGCGCCACATAATCAACGTCGTATTTTATGCCGAAATCGAGATCTTTCAGATCTTTTTCCGTGAGTGGATTTGCGCTTAATGATGCGGTTGGTACGTTGATGCCTTTGCGGGATTTTATAGTGCCTGGCGTTTCTACCCTACAGTGAATGTCCGTTCCTGCAATTTTAAGTACTTTCACTTCGATCAGGCCGTCATCGATGAGTATGGTGTCGTTTTTCGAAACATCCCTGTGGAGCCACTGATATTGCACAGGGAATACTTTCGTTCCTCCTTTTGCCGTGAATCCGGCGTTGTGCGCTCCGAGAATGATTTCCTCATTTTTCCTTATCTCTACACCCTTTTCCGGCATTTCTCCGATACGGATTTTTGGCCCCTGAAGATCCTGGAGTATGGCAATTGGGGTATTGAGTTTTTTTGAGAGGAATCTGATTTTTTTGATTATTTGCGCAAACTGCTCGTACGTTCCGTGCGAAAAATTGAGGCGCGCTACGTTCATTCCCGCTCTGATCATTTTTTCCAGTGTTTCCAGGCTGGATGATGCCGGCCCAAGCGTGCAGACGATTTTGGTATTCTTGTGGTGCATGTCGTCCCATTGTAACATAAACCAGCTTTGCAGCAGAGCATCTTGCCATTGTTTAATTTTCTTTACGTATTTTAATTCAACTTTTTGGATGGCCAGAAGCTGGATATTATGCGAACTTTCTTGTTATTTTCTCCGAAAATTTTATAATTTATTCAACCTCCGTAATACCCCGAGTGTTGGTAGCTCGGGGTTGTTTATTTTTCTGCATCGCGAAATTGCCGTTACTTCACCGTTACGCTTTTGGCGAGATTTCGCGGCATATCCGGGTTGTTTTGCCGGAGAAGCGCTAGGTGATAGGCGAGCATCTGCACCGGAATAATGTTTACGATAGGGGAGGCCTCGAAGCACTCGGGGACTCTGATCCAATAATCAAAAACCGCTTCTTTCTCCGGGCCAATGCCGATGATGTATCCGCCCCGCGCTTTTACTTCTGTGGCGTTACTGAGGGTAGCCTTTTTTGTATCGTCATTCGAGACCAGTGCGATACACGGCGTTCCTTCAGTGATGAGCGCGATGGGTCCGTGTTTGAGTTCGCCACCTGCAAAGCCTTCGGCGTGAATGTACGATACTTCCTGGAGTTTAATTGCCGATTCGAGAGCCATCGGATAATTGGCCCCGCGACCTATGATGTACATGCTTTCCGTGTTTTTCAGCTGTCGAGCAAGTTTCATGATATGCTCTTCATATCTCGGATTGAGCATGTCGTTGATTTGTGCGATGACATTGATGAGGAGGGATTTTCCATCATCCATCCTGCCTGCGATTCCGTAACTCAGCAGCATGAGGATGGCCAGCTGTGCCGTTGTTGCTTTTGTCGATGCCACCGCTTTTTCCGGACCCGCCTTGATGGGAAGTACCATATCGGAAATACGCGCCATGGTTGAGGTTTCCACGTTCACGATGGAGATGATTTTTGCACCTTTAGATTTTGCAATTTCGAGTGCCTCCAGCGTGTCTGCGGTTTCTCCTGATTGCGAAACGGCGATGACAAGCGAGCGGTCGGTCAGAAAGTGGTGATAGTTCATGAACTCTGATCCGAATGCCGTGTTCACGTGTTTGTGGGCGATTTTTGAGAACATATACTCTGCCGCCATGCAGACCTTGCCTGCTGTTCCGCACCCGATGAGGTAGGTTCCAAAGGCATTTTTGATGGCTTCCATGACGCGCTGTATTACTGCCGGGTCCTGATTTACTGCACGATACAACGTTTCCTTCTGCTCCATGATTTCTTTCAGCATGAAATGTGCAAAATCGCCTTTGTCTGCGGCTGTTTCCGTCCACTCGATTTCTACGGTTCTCTTTTTTACTTCGGCGCCTGTCAAAAGATTTCGAAATGTCGCTCCCTGAGCCGTTACCACTACCATTTCGTGATCATCCAGATACTGCACTTTGTTTGTGTACTTTATGAACGCCGGAATGTCAGAGGCGATGAAAAACTCATTCCCATTCTCTTTGCCGATGCCCACGATGAGCGGCGAGCCGAAGCGAGCCGCGATGAGTTTGTCTTCTTTCTTACACATGGCCAGAATCGCAAAGCGGCCTTCTATCCGTGAAAGTGCTTTTTTTACCGCCGTTTCGAAATCATTCGATTTCATTTCTTCTTCGATGAGATGCGCCAGAACTTCCGAGTCGGTTTCAGAGCTCCACCTATGCCCTTTCTCTGTAAGCTCCTCTTTGAGTGCGAGATAGTTTTCGAAAATTCCATTATGGGCGATGACGACCTCCTTGTTTTCCGTGAAGTGCGGATGGGCGTTTTCGTTCGTTACCCCGCCATGAGTTGCCCACCTTGAGTGGCCAATCGTCATCACTCCTCCTGTGTTTTCCACTTCACCAATGGCCTCGAGCACCGGTATATTCTTCCATTTTTCATCCGTGTAGTCACCGATTTTTCCCGTCTGTTTGTGAATCATGATATCGTTTTTCGTCTTCAGTGCGATACCCCATGAGTCATAGCCCCGATACTCAAGCATTTTGAGCCCTTCGATGACTATTTGCGTGGGTTTTGCTTTTGATCCGATATATCCGAAAATTCCGCACATATGTTGATATCTATTTACAATGAATAAATTTCTGTCGAGTGTGGATTGTGGAGGAGATGGGTGTCGATTATTTCCGAAAGTGGCTTACTGCCTGCAATACTCCACAATGTTCCTTTCACGATATTTTTGATGTTTGACTGTGGATATCTCTTCCGGAGTGACTCCGCCATACCCTTTCCGGAGTAGTTGTCGGGATCTATTACGACGATACCGCCCTGCGTATGAATCTCTTCTTCTGTTGAATCGGCGACGATTCCTTTGGCTGTGTCGTAGGTGAATTTTCTCCCGTCCCGTGCCGTGATTTTTACCGTTTCCTTGTTGGGATTCATCATTACATTGCTCCTCACGATGGCTTCAAGGAGTGTTTTTTCAGCCTCCGGTGTTTGCGGTTTTTCGCTCAGTGTTACATCTACCCACACCTGTTTCATGAGTCTGAGATCTTCAAACCCGATTCGGCGAAACGCCTGTTCCATCGTTCTTTCCTCATTATCAGTAATAATGAGTTTTATGCGGAATTGATAATCTGACGTTGTTTCGTAGTGGGAAATCGATTTTTCCCGCCAGACCGTTGTTGCTTTTTTAGCTTCAATTTTTGTATACTTTTTTTGTTCAATATACTCCCTCATTGAGGTAAAAATTGGATCACCGATTGGCGTACGCTCAGGATGCGGCATGAGCGCCATAATGTTCCCGTCGCTATTGCAAATACCGGCGAGATTGTAGATGGCGTTGTTCGGATTCGTTGGAAAGCCCTCGGTGAAGTTCCCCGAGTCGTCGCAGTAGCGGAACACTGTGCGCTCCTGCGCGATCATCTCGTTCAGGAGCCCTGGAATTTGAGTCGTGTACCGACCTTCCCCGTGAGCTACCGGTATGCGCAATACGAGATTGTTTGAAAAATTATTGAAGGCACATCGCCCAGGTGTTACGCTGTTTTTTATGTTGATCCAGTCATTATAGAATCCCGTGCCCAGAATTTTCTCGTCCCGAATACGTTCATTCCACGCAAGCGCCATATCGAGTTTTTGTGTTGTTACCCCCGGAATTATTCCGAGTTCAACGAGCATTTGTGCCCCGTTGCAGATGCCAATGAGTGCCTTTCCCTTGTCCGCTTCGGCTAAAATTTTTTTAAAAATCGGATCCTTTGAGGCTATGATTCCGCTCCTGCCTCGATCTTCATAGGAAAAACCTCCCGGAAGAATAAATCCATCGAAGCTGCTCAAATCCACCTCTGTGTCATTCCATCGTACTAATTTTGTGTTCATTCCTACCCGTTTACAGCTTCTTAGAGCCTCGAGCTCACAATTCGATCCTGGAAAAAGTAGGACGGCTATGGTTGCCATGGGGCTTCATGGTAACAGGTGATACTCTTTCTGAACAAGCTTTTTTCTTACTTTCTCATCATGACTTCCTCGAGTTTCTTCGGATATTTGGTGAGATTCACTGGTCCCTTTTTCGTCACGTGAATCATATCTTCGATGCGCACACCGAACTTCCCCGAGAGGTAGATCCCTGGTTCAGAGGTAACAACGCAGTTTTCGACGAGTATGTCCTTTGAGTGCGGACCGATATTCGGCGCTTCGTGTACTTCGAGGCCGATGCCATGACCGAGGGAGTGACCGAAGTGATCTTTGTAACCTTCTCCTGCAATGATATCCCGTGCAATTTTGTCACAGTGACCGCCGGTGTTGCCGATGTGCATGTGTTTGATGGCTTCCGTTTGGGCTTTCAGGACAATGTCGTAAATTTTTGCTTCGAAGTCGCTCGGAGTTTTCGTGAAGAATGTTCGTGTCATATCCGAGCAGTATCCCGCGTGCATGAAGCCCATGTCGATGAGAACGATGTCGCCTTTTTTAAATTTTTTATTGGTGTTTTGATGGTGGGGTACGCTTGAGTTTGCGCCGAATCCAACGATCGGTTTGAACGAGATCCGTGTTTCATTTTCCCTGCAGTAATTAAAGGCGGCTATTTCTATTTCATCGGAAATTTCGCGTTCTGTTTTGCCGGGTTTGAGTTTTTTGATAATTTTTTTCAGAGCATCTTCCGCGAACTGCTGAGCGATGGCGATGGCGGTGATTTCTTCATTGGTTTTGGAAATACGAAGAACAGAGTCGACGTTCGAGAACGGTTTTAGATTTATTTTGAGCCGTTTTTTCCATGCCGTATACTGCGCCACATTGAGATACCCACTCTCGAATCCGAGCGATTTGATACTGTGTTTTTTGAGAAATTTTTTGAGGCCATCTTTGCGCAGTGTCGCCGAATCCACGAAGTCGAAGTGCGGCGGGAGGTGTTTTTCGATGTAACCCCTGTATCGAAAATCGGTGAAGAAGAAGTTTTTTTTCGGCGTTACGATAATGAAGGCCGTCGTACCCGTGAAGTCTGAAAGGTATCTCACGTTGATGAGATTTTCGATCAGCATCGCATCGAGGTTCTCTTTTTTTAATATTGAATGGAGCTTTTTTGTCCTATGCATGCGAGGTGAGGAAGTAACGTATCACTTCTTCAGAGTTTTGCAGGGTTTCCGGCGCGGCCTTGAGACGACGAAGAATTTCAGAGCGTTGATAGCCGAGGGAGAGGAGCGCCTCGATGGCTTCTTCGGTCTGTTTTTTGAGACCTCCTTTGTATGCTTGAGCCGATTGCGCTATTTCGATCCTGTCTTTGAGCTCGGCAATGAGACGATCGGCGATTTTTTTTCCAACGCCGGGAATGGAGGTGAGGATCACTGTGTCGCTATTTCCAATTGCCATTTTGACCTGATCGATTGGCAGAGAGAGAATGTCCGTTGCCATTTTCGCACCAATTCCCTGAATTGAAATTAGCTGATTGAAAAATTTAATCGCATCGCTCGACGGTAGGCCGTAGAGACTGATGTCGTCTTCCCGAACCTGCGTGTGAATGTAGAGCTCAAGCGATTGATGTTCCGTGAGGGTAGCCAGTATTGGCGCCGGTACGGTAATGAGATAGCCCACACCGCTCACATTGAGAATGATTTTCTTTTCGAGAATTTTTTGAATGGTGCCGGAGAGGTAGGCGATCATGAACGTGCTTTTTTACTGAGTTTTTGGATGCGTTTTGCCTTTCCCTGTTCTATCAGTTTTTGAAGCGTGAAGATGCTCTTTCCCGTGACCTTCATTTTCATTCGCTTCTTTGCATCACGCTTGGCGCAGCTCTTTTCGATTTCATCTTCGAAATGCTCATGATTCATGTATCGATATTACCGGGAATCGTGAATTTCTGCAAAAAATCTTTCTTGAGTGTCAAAAATGTACCTGCGCTGATGCTGCTTTGAATTTGGCGCATCAGGTTCAATAAAAAGTGCAGATTGTGAATGGAGAGAAGTGTCATGGCGAGGATTTCTCCTTCGAAAAATATGTGGCGAATATAGCTGCTTGTGTGGTGACGGCAGGCGTAGCAGATACAGTTTGGGTCGAGGGGGAGGGGATCGCGCTGGTAGCGGGCGTGTTTGATGTGAAACCGGCCTTCTGATCGCCAGAAGGTGCCGTGGCGGGCGAGACGTGTCGGAAGGACGCAGTCGAACATGTCAATGCCGCGGTCAACTGCTTCCAGAATATCTTCCGGAGTTCCGACGCCCATCAAATATCTCGGTTTTTCTTCCGGAAGGTGCGGATGAAGAATGTCGAGCGTACCGTACATTTGGGACTTGGATTCGCCCACGGACAGGCCGCCGATCGCGATTCCGGGAAGGTCGAGGTCGGCCATGAATTTGGCTGATTCGATACGCAAATCATCGTAGGTGACTCCCTGAATGATGGGGAAGAGAGCTTGTCGATGATTCCCGGATTTTTCTTTTTGAATTTTTTCGTGAGTCTTTTTGCATTTGAGCGCCCAGTTATGCGTTCTTTCCATCGCCTGTTTTGCGTAGGCGTGATCGGAGGTCGCCGGCGCGCACTCATCGAAGGCCATGACGATGTCGGCACCGATGTCGGCTTCTATTTCCATGACTTTTTCTGGAGTGAAGTAGTGCACGCTGCCATCTAGGTGTGAATGAAATTCTACTCCATCATCAGTTATTTTCACGGCAGTTTTTGCTTTTGCATCTTCGGTGCCGATGTAGTTTTTTCCTGATCCCAGTGAGAAAACCTGGAAGCCGCCCGAGTCTGTAAGGATGGGACGATTCCAGTTCATCCACTTGTGAAGCCCCCCCATTTCCTTGATGATATCTTCTCCGGGGCGCAGGTGAAGGTGGTAGGTATTTCCGAGGATGACTTCAGTGTTCAGTTCTATGAGCTGATCTGTTGTGACGGCCTTTACCGTAGCTTTTGTGCCGACCGGCATGAAGACGGGAGTGTTGATGGTGCCGTGTGGCGTTGTGATCATTCCTGTACGAGCGCCCGAATTTTCCTGTTTTTTGAGAATTTGAAACATCGAATTTTATGAGCGTATTTTTTTTGCCATGAATATCTCGCCGATGATTTCTTCGATGTCGCGCTCATGAATGGCGATGTCTCCCACCTTGAACTGTTCGAAGAGTTTTCCTGTTACCTCAGCGGTTTTAGCGTATGGAACCCGAAGAGAGTATGTGTGATCATTTTTCCTTATTTCCGATCCGAATTCTTCGAGTCTTGTGAATGGAATATCTTCTTCCAGTGAAAATTCTACCGTCTTAAAATCCGAGTACTTTGAGTGCAGGGCGTCGTATCGTCCATCATAGAGCAGCTGTCCATGGTGAATGATAATGACGCGATCACAGAGCCTCCTGATGTCCTGCATGTAGTGCGACGTGAGAATTATCGTCGCTTTTGTTTTGCGGTTGTAATTTTTCAGAAATTCCCTGATGGCATTTTGTGAAACGACGTCGAGTCCTATGGTCGGTTCATCGAGAAAGAGCACTTTTGGTCCGTGGAGAAGCGCTGCGATAAGTTCGCACTTCATGCGTTGACCGAGAGAGAGTTTTCGAACCTGAACATTCAAAATTTCCGTAATGCCAAGCAGCGCAGAGAGCTCCTCAAGATTTTTCGCAAAAAAGTCGTTTGGAATTTCATAAATGGCCTTGTTCAGCAGAAAGCTCTCGATTGCCGGCAGGTCCCACCAGAGCTGATTTTTCTGTCCCATGACGAGCGCGAACTGCTTCTGAAATTCAGTTTTTCTTTCGAATGGTTTGTATCCAAGTATTTCTACGCTTCCGCTTGTTGGATGAAGAATTCCCGAGAGTATTTTGAGAGTGGTTGTTTTGCCTGCGCCGTTCGGTCCGACAAATCCTACAAACTCCCCGGGTTCAATATCAAAACTAATGTCGTTAACCGCATCGGTAACTAGTTTTTCACGATGAAATAGACCCTTGACCGACCCTAGGAGCCCCGGAGTTTTCCTGTAGTATTCGTACTGCTTCCTCAGGTTTTTGACGTGAATTACCATGTTTATCCAGTGCTCTGATAGCGGCGCAGACCTATTTTCCATAGAATTCTGCTCATACACAAGCTAAAAATTGCAGCCAGCAGGAGTGATAGAATGTTTTTTATTTCAAAGATTGATTGGAGCGCCTGCGTTGGCACAACGATCGAGAAGAGTATTGGCACGATGAAGATGAAGAAGAGCCGGATGACCGATTGAAAAATGTCGGGAGGAAATTGCATAAACCGCCAGATAGTAATGAAGAATTCGTGAAGAGCATCGATGCGTTCCACCCAGAAGAGTATGAGATTTGTAATGAACCAGAGCGAGTAGTAGATTGCGAGGGATGCTGCCGTAAAAATGAGAAATGTTATGAAGTTCACAATTGATATTTCGAGATTGAGCACGATGAGTTGTCGAATGAGAAGCGCCAGTGGCGGAAAAATTGAGAGAAATGAGATTAAGGAAAAATAGCGCAAGGATACGAAAAACTGACTGTCAACGGGTTTTGTCAGGATGATGTCGAGTGTTCCTTCGGATATGTACTCTGGAAATGTCGAGAAGTTCTTGATGAAGAAGGTAAATCCGATCGTATCGATGAAGAAAAACATGCTTACGTAGAGTAGTGCTTCGTCGTGTGTCCAATTCCCAAACGAGGCAGAAGAGCTGTAGATGACGTTGTAGAAGAGAATGAAGAGAATAAAAAAGAGCAACCGCGCCGAGAATGAGAGTACGAAATGCGTGCGAAAGAGAAGTTCCCGCGTCATGCAGTTGCCTACAAAGTGTGCGTAGAGTTTGATGTAGCGAAAGAGCGAGCGCATTGTCATGGTAGGTCAATTTTATATGCCGGTGGCTTCATAATTTTTCGTTCCCCGATGCCACATTATTTCGCTCATCACGTAGAGTGCAATTACCCATAATGCCTGAATGATCAATCCTGTAGCCATTTCCGTGAGTGAAAGTTGTCCAAAGTATACCTGCATCGGAAAGTTGTAGTAGTAGTAGAATGGGAGGAGTTTGAAGATATTTTGGAGTGTTCCCGGCAGGAGCGAGAGTGGGAAAAGATATCCTGACATGACGCTTACCACTTGCTCCTTCAGACCGTTTAAGGCGTGTGTTTCGACCATGAAAAAGGCCATCATGCCGATGATGTAGGCCAGAAGAAAGAATGAGATCAGAGAAAGTGCAAGATTGAGTAACAAAATAGCCGTGTTTTGAATTGTTAGATTGAAAATGAAATAATCGCGCAAAAGCCATATCGCGAGTGCATATACCGGTACAACAATGATGAGATTTATTACTCTGATTCCTATGCGTTCTCCGAACTTGTAAGCGATGTAGCTTATCGGACGTGTGATGTACTGATTGAGTCTTCCGTCCTTAATATCTTTCGCAATTCGTTCTTCGCTGTAGGTCGAGATGATCCGATTGATGAGACGCGTGAGGAGGTAGTAGGTGATCATCATGGAAAGCGTGTAGCCGCCAATGTTTTCTTTCTTTGCGTAGATATGAAACCACAGGTAGCTCATGACGATGAGTGGCGCCATATTTACATAGAGCCAGTACATGAGCTGAAAGCGCATTTCCAGCGCATCGATCACTCCCATGCGAATGTAGGCTTTGATTTTTTGCATGTTATTTTCGTTATATCCGTGCGGTTTTTTGGCGCAGGAGATGGTCGAGAAGTACTATTGCCACCATGCTTTCGGCGACGGAGATGACACGCGGTACGATGCAGCTGTCGTGACGTCCAACCATTGATATGCTCGATGGGGGTTTTATTGCCAACTGCATGATGATTGGTTCGCCCGTTGAGATTCCGCCAAGGAGGCCGCCGGCGTGGTTTGTTTTTGGTTTTATTTTTCCGTTTATCTTTATGTATGTGTCGTTGTTTTGAGATCCCTTCATTTCCGCAACACCAAATCCTTCTCCGAATGCAATTCCTTTCGTGGCTGGAATTGAGAGGAGCGCTTTCGCGAGATCTGCGCCGAGTTTATCAAAAACAGGCTCGCCAAGGCCTATGGGGCAATTATGTATCCGCAGCTCGATGACTCCGCCGATCGAGTCGCCATCGATTCGTATTTGTTCGATATAATCAATCATTTTTTTCGCCATGCTAATATCGAGGCATCGTACCGGGTTTTTTTCACGATTTTTTTTATTTTTTTCAGAGAAAACCGGAGCGCAAATTATTCCGATTTGGAGAGTGTGTCCAAAAATTTCGAGTTTTGGTTCGAAGTGCGAAAGTACAATTTTCGCTACGGCTCCGGCCATAACACGGCATACCGTTTCTCTGCCGGATGACCTGCCTCCACCGAGATAATCGCGTATACCGTATTTTTGGTCGTAGGTGAAGTCGGCGTGTCCCGGGCGATAGGTATTTTTCAAATGTACGTAATCTTTTGTTTTTGTATCCCTATTTTCCACTATCATGGCGATGGGCATGCCGGTTGTTTTTCCCCCGAAGATACCCGATAAAATTCTTACCCGATCCTGTTCACGACGGGTTGTTGAAATACTACCCTTGTCGACCGGCTTCCTTCGATCAACTTCTTCTTGGATTTTTTTTAGGGAAATTTTGATACCAGCCGGACAACCGTCGATTACTACACCAACAGCCGGTCCATGGGATTCTCCCCATGTTGTTACCCGAAAGAGTCTGCCAATGGAATTTCCCGCCATGGGACGTTTTTAAGTTTAGGCAGGTTATAAGGATTTCAATTATTCCGTTTTTTTCTTCGATTTTGAAGCTTTGACGGTCTTTTTTTCCTCTGTTACCTTCTGACGCGCACGGAACTTCTCGACACGGCCGGCGGTATCCACGAGACGTTGACGGCCTGTAAAGAATGGGTGGCAGGCCGAGCAGAGTTCAGTCTTCAGTTCTTTTTTCGTTGATCCAGTAACAATTACATTTCCGCAGGCACAGGTGATTTCGACATTTTCGTTATAAGTTGGGTGAATTCCGGATTTCATGACGTATGGGTGAGTAAAAGGTGGATATTTTAGCTTTGAGGCCGTTTCTTCCTGAAAGCCCTCGCAGTGTAGTACAGGCCCGCAAAAAGCGCAAGTCCAATGAGAATTCCCATGATGCCCCCGTTCGTCAGAAAGATTGATGCGGTGCCAAACAGCTTCCACTTCTTGCTTTTTGTTTCTCCGCTATTATCTCTCACTACCACCTCAATTTCATGATTTCCGGCTTCATCGACGACAATTTTCGGCCTTACTCCTTGGTACACTTTGGCCTTCGGCGTTCCGGGATCGAGGTACCAGGTAACGGTCTCTATCTTTCCATCCGTGTCGTAGCTCGGACCGGCATCGAACAGAATTGGCTTACCTATGGCCACGATGAGTGGTTTTTCACTCTCATTCACTATGACCACGGGTGCCACATTCAATGGAAACGGGTCGGAGGCGTTTGGAATCCCGTCACCGTCGATATCCGGATCTCTGTTGTCTCCAATTCCGTTTCGATTCGTGTCCTTCCATTCTTTCGGATCGAGGGGAAATGCGTCTGAATTATCACCGATTCCATCGCCATCCGTGTCCTTCCATTCTTTCGGATCGAATGGAAATGCATCGTCGCTGTTCGGGACGCCATCACCGTCGATATCGGGGTCTGAATTATCACCGATTCCATCGCCATCCGTGTCCTTCCATTCTTTCGGATCGAATGGAAATGCATCGTCGCTGTTCGGGACGCCATCACCGTCGATATCGGGGTCTATCGCATCCGGAATTCCATCGCGATCGAGATCCGGTTCCACGTCAACTTCTGTAGAAAATGAATTATTGCCGGCGTTATCGCCTTTTTGCCATGGAATGATATCGACACGGATTACCTGTTTTCCCGATGCAGGAGTCCAGTCGACGAAAACATCGTCAGTTTTTTGCTTAATGACTGAAATTGGCTGATCTGGCCCAATCTGCCCCCCCAGCGTTTTGTTGAAAAATTTCACCGTGCCGTAGAGATCATCGGTGGCGTTGTTTTTTATACTTGCGTAGATGCGAATTTTTCGTCCTTCCGTGAGGCGCGATACGGAAAATCGCAGGCTGCCCGGCATGACTTCGAGGTCGCCGACACTACCTAGTGCCGGATTCGGAAGGAGTATGAGAGTGAGAAAAACGCTGCAAAGGAGAGCACGTTTTTTCATGTGCCTATCGTAACATTTTGTTCGGAAAATTTAAACCATTTCAGTTTGGGACTCCTCTTTTTTTTCTGTTTCCCCTGCTTCTTCCGGAGTTTCAGCGTAGAGCGTGGACATCGAGGCGACCTTGTCGTTTTCATCGAGTCGCATGAGGTAGACACCCTGTGTTGCCCGTCCTTTGGATGGAATTTGTCTAATGTTCAATCGGATGACCTGACCTGATTTTGAAATGAGGAGGAGATCTTCATTCGTATCGTCATTGACGACGCGAGCGCCGACGATGTGGCCCGTGCGCTCCGTAATATTGGCCGTTTTTACACCCGAGCCGCCGCGATTCTGGAGGCGATACTCCTCCATGTTCGTTGATTTTCCCAGACCGTTTTCCATGACGACGAGGAGTTCGGAAGTTTTTGAGTTCTGAATAATGTCCATTTCGACCACGCGATCCTGATCTTTGAGCAGAATTCCGCGGACTCCCATCGATGCCCGTCCCATTGCCCGAACATCGCTTTCCTTGAAGCGAATCGACTTGCCGTTTCGAGTAATGATGACGGCTTCTTGATCTTTGTTGACTTCGCGCACCCACTCGAGAGAATCCCCATCACGAAGTTTTATGGCTATCAGACCAGTTTTCCGTACATTCATGAAGTCCTTCGTTGAGGTTTTTTTCACGTTTCCTTTTTTGGTTGCCATGAGGAGATGTTCACCCTTGAGCTGCTTTCCCGCCGGGAAGACAGCGGTAACAAACTCATCATTTTTGAGCTGCAAAAGATTGACAATGGCTTGTCCCCGCGCCGTTCTCGATGCAACCGGAATATCATACACCGGTATCTGGAAGACCCGCCCCGTGTTCGTGAAGAACATCATCTCGTCGTGCGTCATGGCGCTGCGAACCACCTTAATTTCATCCTCTTCCTTCGTGGTTGCCCCGATAATGCCCTTTCCGCCCCGATTTTGTGCGCGGAAGGTATTTGGCGGCATGCGTTTAATGTAATTTTCCTGCGTCAGCACAACGATCATCGCTTCATTTGGAATAGTGTCTTTCTGTGAAATTTCTCCGACTGCTTCTGTGACGATCTTCGTTTTACGCGGCTCAGCGTACTTTTCCTTTACGGTGGCGAGTTCCTTTTTGATTATCTTCATGACTTTTTTCTCGTCTTTCAGGATTGATTCAAGCTCTTCGATCAATCCAAGGAGTTCTTTGTACTCGTCATCAATTTTCTTTCGTTCGAGTCCCGCAAGCGTCTGGAGACGCATCTCGAGAATGGCTTTCGCCTGGCGATCACTCAATTTGAATTTCTTCATGAGAGCTTCGTGAGCCGCTTCCTTGGTGTCTGACTTCCTGATGGTGGCGATGACTTCATCGATGTGATCGAGTGCGATTTTGAGCCCTTCGAGGATGTGTACGCGCTCCTGTGCGACCTTCAGGTCGAACTGTGTCCGGCGCATGATTACTTCTTTGCGATGTTTCACGAATTCTTCCAGTACCTGTTTCAGCTCAAGGAGTCGCGGTTGAACCGAGTCGACGAGTGCGATCATGTTCATATTGAAGGAACTCTGCATCGCTGTATATTTGAAGAGCTGATTCAAAATTTTCTTCGGGTAAGAGTCCTTTTTGAGTTCGATCACAACGCGGATTCCGAGGCGGTTTGATTCATCACGCAGATCTGAGATACCGATGATTTTTTTATCACGCACTAGGTCGGCTATTTTTTCGACGAGCGTTTTTTTGTTTATCTGATAGGGAATTTCCGTAATTACTATCGCGAAACGTCCGCCTTTTTTTTCTTCAATTTCGGCAACGGCACGCATGACGATACCTCCTCGTCCTGTGGAGTAGGCCGTTTTTATGGCTCCGGTATCGTATATGATGCCTCCCGTTGGAAAGTCGGGCCCTTTGATGAACTGCATGAGATCATCGATGCTCGCCTCCGGATTGTCGATGAGATGGATGAGTGCATCCACTACCTCTCCGAGATTGTGCGGCGGAATAGACGTTGCCATACCGACTGCGATGCCCGTGCTTCCGTTGAGGAGGAGTTGCGGAATTTTTGTCGGAAGCACTTTTGGTTCCTTCAATCTCTGATCATAGTTTGGCTCCCAGTCCACTGTTTCTTTCTCGAGGTCGGCGAGAATTTCTTCACTTACTTTTTCCATTTTTGCCTCTGTGTAACGCATCGCAGCTGCCGGATCTCCATCGATGGAGCCAAAGTTACCCTGTCCCTTCACGAGCGGATATCTCATCGCGAAATCTTGTGCCATGCGAACGAGCGCTTCGTAGACGGGACTGTCGCCGTGTGGATGATATTTACCGAGGACTTCACCCACGATGTAGGCGGATTTTCGGAAGGATGATGTCGAGGTGAGACCGAGTTCGTGCATCGCGTAGAGAATTCTTCGATGAACCGGTTTCATGCCATCCCGCACGTCTGGAAGAGCACGGGAAACGATGACACTCATTGCGTAGTCGAGGTAGCTCTGCTCCATTTCTACGGAAATCTCACGTTTCGTGGCTTCTTTTTCCATAGAGAGCGCTTGTTGCTGGGTCTCACCTTCCTTTTCCTTCAGTTTTTTTTCCTCGGACCCATCTTGTTTTTTTGATTTGTCTGCCATTTTTCGAACTTTTTGTAAAAATTACCTGCGATACTCTACCATAAGCTTTTTTTCCTGGCTAGAGCTTGTGCGTGCCCCACTTTTGCAGCCTTGAATGGCTGTCCATTTTGTGGTATACTGTTCTGAATATAAAAATACCAATAGAAATGGCTGAAAATTCAACCGTTATCGGTGTCACAGCACCTTCGCAGCGTGAGCTTCTCGAAGCAGAGAAAATTTACCAGCAGGGACTCGCCTCCATCCGCGATCTCATCGCCCCCTCGGCCATGGAGATTCGTTATGAGATGATCCGCGTGGATGGTCTCTATGCTCAGTCCTTCTATGTGTTTTCGTATCCACGCTACCTCGATATGAACTGGCTTTCACCGCTGGTGAATTTTCAGGTTTCTATGGATATTGCCCAGTTCATCTATCCGATTGACTCGGCGACCATCATGAATGTTCTCAAGCGAAAAGTGACACAGATGCAGTCATCTATTCATATGGATCAGGAGAAAGGAAAAATTCGCGATCCCGCCTTGGAGACGGCCCTCGAAGATGCCGAGCAGCTCCGTACGGAAATTCAACGCGGGCAGGAAAAGTTCTTCCAGTTTGCTCTCTATTTCACCATTTATTCCGATGATGAAAAGAAAATCGTCACGGTGGCCAAACAGCTCGAGAGCCTGCTTGGCGGCAAGCTCGTCATGACTAAGCGCGCGCTCCTCCAGTCCGAGCAGGGATTTAACTCGACGCTTCCCCTCTGCCTCGATCAGCTCTTCGTTGTTCGGAATATGAACACTTCGCCGCTCTCGACCACCTTTCCGTTTACTTCTTCAACGCTCACCTCGGACGATGGCGTTCTCTACGGCGTTAACCGGCACAACGACAGCCTCGTGATCTTCGATCGTTTTGCTCTCGAAAATGCCAATTCCGTCGTATTTGCCAAGTCTGGTGCCGGTAAATCCTATGCCGTGAAACTTGAAGTCATGCGCCTCATGATGTTTGGAACCGATGTCATCATCATCGATCCTGAAAATGAGTATGAGCAGCTCGCGCAGACACTCGGAGGCACTTACCTGCGCCTCTCTCTCAACTCGGATCGACGCATCAATCCTTTCGATCTCTCACCTCCCGTTGCCGATGAGGTGACGCAGCCGGGAGATATTCTCCGACAAAATGTTATTACCCTCCTGGGTCTCCTCAAGGTCATGCTCGGCGATATCACACCGGTAGAAGAGGGGATTCTTGATAAGGCTCTCATCGATGTCTATGCCCTCAAGGGGATCACGATGGATAAGGTCGACCCCTCCGGTATTGCTCCGCCGACGATGGAGGATCTCTACAGTCTTCTTTCTACGACTGCCGGCAGCGAAAATCTCACACAGCGACTCCAGAAATTTACCTCGGGAACGTATGCGGGTTTGTTCAACAAGCCTACGAATGTGAATCTCGGTACGGGACTCATGGTCTTCTGCATCCGCGATCTCGATGAGTCGCTCCGTCCAATCGCCATGTACATCATCCTGAATTACATTTGGAGCCAGATTCGTCGCGAGCTCAAGAAGCGCATCATGGTCATCGACGAAGCGTGGTCGCTCATGCAGCACGGCGACAGTGCGAGATTTCTCTTTGGCCTCGTGAAGCGTGCTCGCAAGTACTACCTCGGCATTTCCACCATTACGCAGGATGTCGAGGACTTTCTCAAGTCGGAGTTTGGGAAACCCATCATTACGAACTCTTCCATGCAACTCCTGTTGAAACAGGCTCCCGCCGCGGTTGATCTCCTCGCGCAGGTCTTCAACCTCACTGAAGGTGAGAAGTATATTCTTCTCAATAGCGGTGTCGGACAGGGACTCTTCTTCGCCGGAAACAAACACGCCGCCATCCAGGTCATCGCTTCCTATGGTGAAGATCAGGTAGTGACGACGAATCCGGAGCAGCTGCTTGCGAAAAAAAAGGTGCAGGAAGGGAGTGAACAGGCTACCAGTACGACTCTTTAGGTAACGTCAGTTGGAAATTGCATACTCGAGCACCTCATCCTGCTCGGTTTTCTGATTGTCCTTCATTTCAATGTCGGGCTGGATGGGATTTTCCGTGAGGTTGTTCTCGTTTGGGGTTTGCCACTTTCCGATGGTTTGCTTGTAAAGTGAGCCGTCGCCGTAGTCGCTCATTTCTTGCACAGTTCCTTTCCCAAAGCTCTTTTCGCCGATCAGGCGGGCTACACCGTTTTCTTTCAAAGATGCGGCGAGAATTTCGGAGGCGGATGCGCTGCCGCCGTTGATGAGTACATCGATCGGGTATTTCCCGAGCTCACCTTTCCCCTTTGAATAGAAGATCACTTCGGGTTTTTGCGGGTCAAGTTCGCCTCGCGCGTCCAGGTCGGGATTCTCTTTCAGAAACTCGTCGGCGACTTCGCGTTCGGCAAAGATAAGAGAGGCGAGCCGCGTTTTTTCCGGAAGAATCTCATCGAGCATCTCGAGTGATGATGTGAGGTATCCTCCCGGGTTGTCCCGAACGTCTATGACGAACGATGTTACTTTTTTCTTGAGCAGTTCCTGTGCCACCGTTGCAAAGGTAATTCCACTGCTCTCCGTGAAATTACGAATGGTAATGATGCCCACTCCATTTTTTTTCTCACCGGTCACGGCTTCGAGCCTGATGTGTTCCCTCGTGATTGAGAATGTCATTTTTTTGGTACTTCGTTCGATGAGCAGCTCCACGTTTGTTCCCCGTTTTCCTTTGATGAGGGTCGAAACTTCATTGATGGTGAGATCTTTTACCGGTTTTTTGTCCACTTCGACGATGGTATCGTTTGCCTTGAGTCCAGCCCGGCTTGCCGGTGATCCTTTGAGTGGACTTACGACGCGTATTTTACCTTCGATGCTGTCGATTGATACCCCAATGCCTTCAAATTCACCAGAGAGAGATTCATTGAATGCCTTTGCCGTTGAAGGTTCCTGATAGACGGAATATTTGTCTCCAAGTTTGTTGACCATGCCCTGTATCGCCCCGTCAATGAGTTTTTCGTCATTAATTCTGTCACGGTAGACAAATTTTTCATGAATTCTGTTCCAAACGTCGTTGAGAACTTTGAATTTTTCATTCTTGACGAAGGTGCTCGCCTCGCCTGACACATCGAGTTGAATTACCTGTAACCTCGGTATGTCGCTCTGGAGCTGTGAGTCGATATGGTAGATGAAATCGGCGACCTGCCCCCTGGTGATTTTTTCTTTTGGGCGAAAAAGGCTTTCGCCTCTCATGATATTGAACTCCTGTGCCGTTTTTGCCAGGGATGCATAGTTCGCTTTACTGCGCATATCCTTGAAGAGAATCTCATTTTTTTTGTACATGCGGGTGATGCCCACGCCAAGAATTTTAAATATCTCTTCCAGTGCTTCAATACGCGTTACTTTTGCATTCACGTTCAGTTTTTCTTTTTTGGGTATTATCCCTGATTCTTTGGATTTCTGAATGAAAGGAGTGAATCGCGAGTTTTTTTGCCAAGTTTCGGGCCGGTATCCTGCTGCACGCCACGCCAGTTCCAGAAGTTCGCCCCTCGTAATCTGACGGTCCGGATAGAATTTCGTTTTTTGATTCTCGACAATTCCCTGTTCCTCAAGATAATTGATTGCCGGAAAATCGGAACTCATCTCCGGCACGTCAAGAAATGCTCCATTTGCCCCGAAGGGGAGCATCATCAATGCTGTCAGGATGCCGAGTGCGGTGCATAGTTTTCTCATATTTTTTGAAGCAGTAGAGTCAGTTTACCCTTTGAAGCTGTTTCCGGCAACCCAGCTTCATTGACTAAAGCTGTTAAAATGTGGTATAATTCAAAGATTTATGAAAAAGCTCATGCATCAGCTCGTACTTGGCCTCCTCTGTTCCATTTTTGCATGGATGAGCTTCGGCTGGTTTGTGCCAGCAGGGTTGTCTCTTGAGAGCGATCACGCCACCGATACATCTCTCCTCTCGATTCATTCCGCCACCCATGCCCTTCTCGTTGATGAGCGCGGGCGACAAAATGATATTCGCGGGGGAACGACTCTTTCTTCCGGACAGACGATACGGTCTTTCAAGGAAACCGGCGTTGAGATTCAGCTCTCCGGTGGAAGCCGTGTCCGGCTTGCCCCCGATACTACCCTGAAGGTTCTCAAACTTTCTTCTTCTGTCGATTCTCCCCACCAGCTCCTTCTGCTCGATGGTGAGGTCTGGGCTTACAGTGTCGCCGCTTCTCCCAGGGTAGATGTGTACCTGCCAGGAGGTGCTACCGTGACTTCAGAGGATAATGTATTTGATGTTTCGGTTCGAGACGGCACCCTCTCTGTCTTCGCTGCGAAAAATCCGGTCAGAGTGAGTCTTTTTCTCCCTCAACGCCTCGAAGTTTCGAAGTTTACCTCCAATGCGATCTCTTATCTCAATAGCATTCTCGTAACCGAGCGAAGTGTGCTCCATTTTGTTCTTGCCAAGCTCGATCCAAAGTTCGAAAAACTTCTCTATTCGAAACTCATCAAAGAGTTTCAGTACGCGCCGATTTCCGACGAGCAAATTTCCCAAAACTCCTGGTTTTCTCTCAATGGCCAACTGGATCGACTTGTGACCGAAGCTCAATTGCAGCGCTTAACGAATGCCATGAAAAAGCGAAATCTCGTTGTTTCTGCGCCGGATTCTCTCTTCGAGTTTGTCCGCTCCCGTGTCCAGAGTGCAGGAAATTTTCTCACTTTCGATGACGACAGGCGACGAGATAGCACTCTTAAAGCTTTGCTCGTACACATCGATGATGCCCTCTATTTTTCCTCTGTATCAAATGAAAAAAAAGCAATTGAGCGTGTTCAGTTTTTCCTTCAACAGATTCCTACCTATACTTCTGATCGTGCCATGATGGTGCGTATCGAGGATGCTCTCTGGCAGCGGTTTCATCAATTTTCCATTCTTACTCCCAAGGATGGCGGCCTGTTTCGCATCAGAGACGAGTTGCGCACCGCGCTCCTTGGACTCAATCAGGCTGGGTACAGCCTCGCCTTTGATCGACAGGCACTCCTCGTCAGATCATATTTATCCGATGTCTTCAGCACCTTTTCCGTCGACTCATCTCTCGCACAAAATTTTCTCCAGCAGTATTTCCAGGCCTCGGAAAGATTTTTCTTCACGTTTGGAAACGAAATAAAAACTAATCCGGAGAGCATTTTCGAAGAGAGTCAGCTCCTCTCCCGTCTCTTCCTCGCAAGCCCTCTTTTTTACAAGGATCAGTATTTTGAGCAAAAATTCAAGATGGAGTCGCAGTGGCTCTCTCTTGTTCCGGATAAGGATGACAGAGCTGAAGAGGCTCAAACAATGGCTACTGCCAGAATTGATCTCCTGAGATATCTTCGCAAATATTTTTTTGATGAACTCGTCGCCCCCGGTGATGCGAGGAGTGTTCTCTACCGGTTGCTTACCGCACTGTCTCAGACTTCGCAGGTTACGCCCGATAGTGAAGTGGCCGCTTCCTTTCGCGATATTATTCGAGAACAGCAGAGTTTCTGGCTCTTTCTGAACAATAGCGAGTTTTCCGAATCTTCTCTCCATGGAAAGACCCAGAAAGATCGTTTCACTTCGTTCATGAAGAATCAAGAGAGACAAAAAGAGATTCGCGAACTGCAAAAAAGTCTCTTTGGATCGGCGCAAGAAGTGTCTTCACCGCCTGAAGTTCAACAGACGCTCCTCGAAATTCAGGATGCCTTCAGGAAGGTTGCTGTGTCGAAATTACACATTGCTCCTCTCCTCGACAGGGACCAGCCACAGGTCTTTGTCGACAATGCCGAGTACAATGGTATTTCTTTCAGCGCAATCTATGATCGGGAGAAGTCTCTCATTTCCGACGTGAAGGTTTTTGGCGAAACCGTTCTCTCTTCCGCAATTCCCCTGAGCAAACTCCCGAGTATTTTTCGGGTCAAATCATCCACTTCCGATCTGCTTGGGGATTTTACCCAGAACAGCGATTCTCCACCCGATGAAGAGAGTCTCGCCAAGGTGACGGCTGTTTTTTTGGCGAAGAAACTCCAGATACTTGGATTTGAACTCACGGCCGATCAAGTGCAATCCATTGACGAGACCGGCAAGATATTTGCCGTTTCGGAGGCGAGCCTTCCTTTCGATCAGCATCCTATTGTTGCAAATTTCGATATTCGCCTGAGTGATTATCGCGTTTCTTCCGTTTCTGTCGCAGTCCTTGGAAAGCGACTTTCCATGCCGGGCGAGGTAACTCTCGATAATTTTTCCGAGGCCCTGAGAAATTTTTATGAACAGGCTTTCTACGAATCTGTTACTCCAGCTGTGTCCGAGTCTGAGACTGAATCTGAGCCGAATACATAAATTCGCCTGACAGATGTACCTAACTGTGCTATAAGGGTTGCGCACGTATTTTTTGCTTATTTTCTTATGGCAGATCAGAAATCATCGTCGAGCTACGGAGCCGAGCAAATTCAGGTGCTCGAGGGTCTCGCTGCGGTTCGTAAGCGCCCCGGTATGTACATCGGCACCACCGATGTTGCGGGTCTCCACCACCTCATTTGGGAAATTGTCGATAACGCCATCGATGAGGCGATGGCTGGTTTTTGTAAAAATGTTCTCGTTACCCTCCACAAAGATGGTAGCTGCTCAGTGGATGATGACGGTCGCGGTATCCCCGTAGAGACTCACAAGAAAACCGGAAAATCCGCTCTTGAAACGGTTTTGACCGTGCTCCATGCCGGTGGCAAGTTCGGTGATGGCGGATATAAGGTGTCGGGAGGTCTCCACGGTGTCGGCTCTTCTGTGGTGAATGCACTTTCCGTGAAGCTCATTGCCGAGGTGCGTCGCGACAATAAACTCTATCAACAAGAGTATAAGAGAGGAGAGGCCCAGGGTCCCGTAGCGACTGTTGGCAAGTCAACTTCGACGGGAACAAAGATTACTTTCTATCCCGATAAGGAAATTTTTGAGAGCGTTACCTTCGATCTCCAGACGGTTCTGAATCGCGTTCGACAGCAGGCATACCTCACTAAAGGTATCTCGATGACGGTTATGGATGAGCGCTCGGATGAAATATACAAGTTCTATTTTGAGGGCGGAATCAAGGCCTATGTCCAGCATCTCAATCAAAAAAAAGATCCGATCGGCGAAGTGATGTATGTGGAAAAACAGGTTCCAGAGGGCTTGATCGAGATTGCCCTCCAGTACTCCCAGTCGTTCCAAGAGCACGTGTTTTCTTTTGCGAACAATATCAATACTCCCGAGGGAGGTATGCATCTCACGGGTTTCCGATCGGCACTCACGCGCAGCATCAATGCCTATGGTCGCAAGCATGAGCTCCTGAAGGAAAAGGAAGAAAATCTCACGGCAGAAGATGTACGCGAGGGTCTCACTTCTGTCATTTCGGTGAAATTAAGCAATCCTCAGTTCGAAGGTCAGACGAAGAGCAAGCTTGGAAATCCTGAGATGAGGACTGCCGTGGAGACCGTTTTCAATACTTACCTTGAAGATTTCTTTGAGGAGCATCCTTCTGATGCGAAAAATGTTTTTGCAAAATGCGCGCTTGCTGCCAGGGCCCGTCTTGCTGCCCGCGCTGCCCGGGACACCGTCATACGCAAGGGACTCCTCGATGGCCTCACCCTTCCTGGCAAGCTCGCTGACTGTTCTTCCAAGGATCCTGCCGTTTCTGAGCTCTTTCTCGTCGAGGGCGATTCCGCCGGAGGTTCCGCCAAACAGGGACGCAATCGCGAGTTCCAGGCCATTCTCCCTCTCCGCGGCAAGATTCTCAATGTAGAACAGGCCCGGCTCGATAAAATTCTTGCCAACACTGAGATCAAGGCGCTCGTCGTTGCAATGGGGGCCGGAGTAGGGGAGCAGTTCGATGTCGAAAAACTGCGTTACCACAAAATTGTCATCATGACTGATGCTGATGTCGATGGTGCCCATATTCGCACCCTTCTCCTGACACTTTTTTATCGCTACTTTCGCGCCATTGTCGAAGCCGGCCATATTTATATTGCCCAGCCCCCTTTGTACAAGGTGAGTTCCGGAAAATCCCTTCGCTACGTCTATAGCGACGATGAGAAAGAAAAAGCGGTGAAGGAATATAAGGATAAAACTGTGAATATCCAGCGCTACAAGGGTCTCGGTGAGATGAACCCCGAACAGCTCTGGGAGACCACCATGGATCCTTCTGTGCGCAGCATGTACCGCGTCACCATCGAGGATGCCGAGCGCGCCGACAGCGTTTTCGACACCCTCATGGGCAGCGAGGTCGCTCCCCGCAAAAAGTTCATCCAGGCCCACGCCAAGAGCGTGAAGAATTTGGATATTTAGAGGCTCTTGACATTTGTTTGCGTTTTGCTAGTATTGGCCAGCTTTATTATTCTTTTTTTGTATGGCTATAACCGTTGTCAAAAATCCGAAGGAGTCACCAGAGCGCCTCATTGGACGCTTTAACAAGAAGGTTCAACAGAGCAGGATGATCGTAGCTCTCAAGGCGAAGCGATATCGTTCGAAAGATCTGAGCGAGCGAAAAGAACGAAGTGCTGCCCTCATGCGGACGAAATATCGTAAGATGAGAGAGAAATCGAAGTTTTCTTGAGGTGTTTGAGATATCTTTTATAGTGTGTATTTGCCGCACGGGCGGGCAAATGTGGGTGACGAAATGAGAATTAGTTTAAGCAAGTTTCTTTGTCTATGAGTGTCGGAGAGTTACTGAAGCGGGCTTCTGAGTTGCTATCCCATCGACCTACGCCGCGACTCGATGCCGAATTGCTTCTTGGACACGTCCTTGAGATGAGTCGTGAGCAACTTTTTTGTTCAGTTAGTAGTGCGGTGTCGGAGCTTGATGAAGAAGTTTTTTGGAGAGGCGTGAGTGACGTTCGTGATGGCAAATCAGTGAGTTATCTTACTCATAAGAAGGAGTTCTATGGTCGTGAGTTTTATGTTGACGAGAGGGTGCTCGTGCCAAGGCCTGAGACGGAGATGTTAGTGGAGCAGACCCTTCGATTAGTGCGAAGTGACCTGCATCCCCGAATTCTGGATCTTGGAACGGGGTCGGGCGCGATTGGGATTTCGCTTGCTCTGGAATTACCCGAGGCAGATCTCGTTTTGGCCGATGTATCGGGGGATGCCCTCGAGGTTGCGACCATCAATGTAGAGAAATATGCGCTTTCGCCTCGTGTTTCGATTGTTTTGAGTGATTTGTTGAATAATTTTGTTGATCAGAAATTCGATCTCATTGTTGCCAATCTGCCCTATATCGGTGAGCGTAAATACCGTTTTATTTCTGCCGATGTCGAGAAATATGAGCCCCATGTTGCCTTGTTTGGTGGCGAGGACGGATTAGAGTTGTATAAAAAAATGTTTCAACAGTTGGGACACTTGGTGGAAATGCCACGTTTTATCTTGGGAGAGTTTGGTTTTGCCCAGAGTGAGGATATGAGGTTGTTATTGAATAATTTTTTTGAACGATATGGAGCAAGTATTGAGATTCTTCCAGATTTGACAGGGATAGATCGAGTTTTTATTGTTTCTTTGTAGGCTTTTTCCTATACTTCGCAAGCACATGATTGATAGGCTTAAAAAAATTGTCGGAGAGTACCGTGATCTGCAGCAGCAATTGATGGATGTACATGTTGCTTCAAATCCACTCGAGCTCAAGCGAGTCGGTCAACGGTTGAGTCAACTGGAGAAGGCACATACCCTCTATGGGGAGTATGAAGCTTTGACGAAAACCATTGCCGATTCTGAAGAAATTCTTGATAAGGAAGAGGATTCCGAGATGCGTGAGTTTGCGAGAGGTGAACTTGATGCTGCTTCAGAGAAATTGAATCAGCTCATGGCCGAGATCAAGATTGAACTGCTCCCCAAGGATCCGAATGATACCAAGAACTGTATCGTCGAGATTCGTGCCGGGGTAGGAGGGGAGGAGGCGGCTCTCTTTGGTTCGGAGCTTGCCCGTATGTACATGCGATGGGCTGAGAATAAGGGTTTTTCCGTCGAACTCATGAGCCAGTCAGAGGCGAGTGCCGGAGGTATCAAGGAGATGATTTTCAAGATCAGTGGAAGTGGTGCTTATGGTCGGATGAAGTACGAATCCGGTGTGCACCGGGTCCAACGAATTCCCGAGACGGAGGCGCAGGGGCGTATCCATACTTCTACCGCTTCCGTTGCCGTATTGCCCGAAGTTGAAGATATCGATATCGAGATACGCGATCAGGATTTGCGCATCGATGTCTATCGATCCGGTGGTTCGGGTGGTCAGAGCGTGAATACCACCGACTCGGCTGTGCGTATTACCCACATTCCTTCAGGAATTGTCGTAGCCTGTCAGGATGAGAGATCGCAGCTCAAGAATAAACATAAGGCCATGGCAATTCTGCGTGCAAGACTCTTTGCTTACGAAGAGGAAAAACGGCAAAAAGAGCTCGGCGCCTCGCGCCTCGCTCAGATCGGCAGCGGTGATCGTAGCGACAAGATTCGTACCTATAACTTTCCTCAGGACCGCGTCACCGATCACCGTATTAAGCAGAACTGGAGCAATATCCCCGGCATCATGACCGGTGAGATCGACCACATCATGGATGCCATGATCGCCACCGATCAGGCGCAGATGCTCACCTCACAGGCGAATTAGGGAACCGCTGAAAAACCCGTACTACGGCGTCAACTTCGTCACTTCCTCCTCGCCGTACAGCTTCGTACGACTCGTTCGGAAGCTCCTTGTTTCCTTGTATTCCATCGTTTTTCAGCGGTCCCTTAATCCCGCCTGAAATGGCATCCAAGGCTTTTTTTTCGCTTAAGGGCCGCTTTCGTGATGCAGAGCGAGACATCGAGCATGTTGCGGATTTCTGCGGTGTCTGCGTTTAATGGCACCTCCGGCAGTTTTTCCTGAAGCGCTCTTAGTTCTAATATTGCCTTCCGTAAGCCATTTTTGCTCCTTTCTATTCCGACATGTTTCCACATAATTTCTCGAATTTTTTCTCGCACATAACTCAATTTAATTTTTTTTTTCGTAGATGGAAATTTTTTTTCCCACGCTAAAACCGGCACCGGAACCATTATTTTTTCGTCTCTCCTTTGCTTTTTCAGAATATGTTTTGCGCTTAAAATCCCCATTATTCCCGCTTCCATAAGAGAGTTTGATGCAAGTCGATTGGCTCCATGTAGTCCGGTATAGGCGCATTCTCCGATGGCATAGAGATTTTTTATTGATGTTTTTCCATGACGGTTGACCGCTACTCCGCCGCAGAGATAGTGGGCTGCCGGCGTTATGGGAATTAAGTTTTTCTCAAGATTTTTTTTGAGCTGTTTTTTGATGGTTCTCGAGATTGTTGGAAAATTTTTTGCCATATCCTTTTTCCCAATATACAAGTACACATTCCCCCGTTTTTGTTCCTGAAATACGGCCCTTGCCACTACATCTCGCGGGGCAAGCTCGGCTCGAGAATCATATTTCGGCATGATTGATTGTTTTTTTACATTTACGAGTTTTGCTCCGGCCCCGCGCAGGGCTTCGCTGAGCAGAAATTTCGGCTCATCTCCACTCAGGAGCGCCGTAGGATGGAACTGTACGAACTCCATATCTTTGAGTTTTGCGCCACTCCTCAGAGCCATCGCAATGCCGTCTCCCGTAGCTACCTCCGGATTCGTCGTGTACTTGTAAATTTGCCCGATGCCACCGGTTGCCAGAATAACGTTTCCTGTAAACACATTTTTTATCCTCCTATTTTTTATCACCATAACACCCCTACATGTTCCGTTTTTCGTTATCAGATTGAGTGCCATAGAGTTTTCCCATATCGTGATATTTTTTTGCCTGAGAACTTCCGCTCTCAGTGTTTTTTCTATATAGCGGCCGGTCGCGTCCTTCACATGGGCAATTCTTGGCATGCTGTGGCCCGCCTCCAGGTGCAGCGATGTATCGAATGGCACACCAAGGCGTGCCATGAGTTTTATGATGCTTGGTGCGAGGTGAATCATTTCTTCGACCGTTTTTGTTTTATTGTGAAATCTGCCGGCAATGAGGGTGTCCTTTGCGTGTTTGTGGAAATCATCTTTTTCGCTCTGTACAGCCGCTATTCCACCCTGTGCCAGATTGGTGCTGCTCGTGCCAATACTCCTCTTCGTTACGATGAGGATTTTCTGTTTTGGGGTCAGCATGAGAGAGGCGATCAGGCCGCTCATTCCCGAGCCAATAATGATGGTATCGAATCGGTATCCGGTCATGATTGAGTGTGAAAGAATTTTTCTTCGAAAACTGCCGGATCGTCTATCATCATATCGCAGCATGATTCGTATGTCTTCCTTCGCTTGTAATAGAGCGATTTTATGTTTCTGTACTGTGGATGAGTTTTTTGGAGACGCTCTTTTATGACTTTATATGGCGGTAGCAGGGCGATAGTGTAGGCATTTTTCCTAAGTCTTTCTTGATTTTCTCTCTCGAGCACGGTTCCTCCTCCAGTTGCTATGACGCTCCTCTCTCTTGGGAGTTTCGCGACTATTTGCTCCTCTATTTTTCGAAAAGCCCGCCACCCGCTTTCTTCAATACATTTCGAGAGGGGAGTGCCAAATTTTTTTTCAATGAGATCGTCGGTGTCTTTGAAGCGGTAGCCCATTTTTTTTGCGAGCATTTTTCCGAGTGTTGTTTTGCCGGCCCCCGGGGGGCCTATGAGTATAAAATTTTTGTTCAAGCTGAGAATAAATCTCCGGTACTCCCCCCAAAATTTTATATAACTTTTTTGTACAGAATTCGAGTTGTGAATTTTTATTGCCGGAAATTTACTCTTTATGATACTTAAAATCATCGCAATACGGTGGTCGCCGTAGGTTTCTAGCCTTCCTTCTTGAGGAGTCTTCATTCGCCTGAGACTGTTGATGATTTTTTCTCTGTTGGTCTCTTTGTTTCGCCATGTTTCTGTTCCTATCAGTATCGGATTTGATCCCTCCATCCATGCCAATACCGCAAGTGCGAGCGCGGAGTCCGGCATGTTTGATGCGTCGATTTTTTTGATTTTCTCGAAGTTTCCCGCATCGATGAGTAGATTTTTCCCTTGCTGTGTGAGTTTGCATCCTCCTTTTTCAATGACGTCCAAAAAATCCCTCTCTGGTTGAGAAGTACTTCGCTGTAAATTTTTGATCAAAATTTTTGTTCTATGAAGAATGGCCAGTGCGATAAATGTGCTTGCCGATGCCATATCGGCCTCCTTTTTTGTGTCATGAAATTCTCGATACTGCTGAGGGCCTTCGATGACAATCTCCCTGTTCGTTTTGACGATTCGAATCCCATGCTCTTCGAGCATCCTGATCGTCATTTCGCTGTATGGAATTGATCGTTTTCCGATTCTCGCGATTGTCGTTTTTCCCTTGAGCAATGGAGCAATGAGGAGAAGTGATGTGAGGAACTGACTGCTTGCCGCGTGATAAACTTTTAGGTCAGTACTGTGCATTTGCGATGGTAGAAATAGTATTTTTGTTCCTTTTCTCTCTATTTTCGCCCCCATTTTTTTGAGATTTTGCATGAGCGCTTCTACCGGTCTTTTGCCCATTTGGTCATCCATTTTCAGTATAATTTTTTTGTTCATTGAAGCGCACACTGAAATCATCATTCTCGTGAGCAGCCCAGAGTTACCTGTGGATATTGTCGATTTTCCCTCAAGGAGTTCGCGAAGGCAGATTTTGGCAGTTTTTACGTCCACGCAATCGCTCTTTTGTGTCCGGCTTGGCTTACCACCTGCGAGGTAGTTCATCACGAGGCGCCTGATGATTCTGCTTTTCTGCTCTGGAATTTCAGGGGAGAAGATCTTCGATTTCATTCGATGCAATTAATGCTATTTTTCCTTTGCCTATTTCCGATACCACGGGCAACCTCAATGAATCCGAGATATTTTTTTTGTCTTTTTTTATGCCCTGAAGTGTTTTTTTTCTCTCATACTGTATATTGAGCTTCAACCCGAAAAATCCGAGAAGTTTTTCTATCCGCATAGCGTCGATCGTCGATACATATCCTTTCCTCTGTGCATAATTATTTTCCAGGCGAATTCCCGCTGCTACAGCCTGCCCGTGCGAGAGTAAATTGTTCTTTTCGAGGGCGTGTCCGATAGTGTGACCGTAATTGAGCAGGACTCTTTCCCCTTCATCATATTGATCTTTATTTACTATTCGCTGTTTTGATTTTACCGATTGTATAATTAATTTGTTCAGTATTTGCGGATCACGTGCTAGTATTGCTTCACAATTCTGTTCAATAAATTTGAACAACTTTTTATCGCTTATTGCTGCTATTTTTACTATTTCCACCAGTCCATTTTTATATTCTTTTTCCGGAAGTGATTCCAGGAATGCTTCGTGAATTATTACATGGAGCGGCGGATGAAATGTGCCGAGAGCATTTTTCGTATTTTTTATATCAATGGCGGTTTTTCCGCCTATACTTGCGTCTACCATCGCTAAAAGCGTCGTGGGGACGATGACGTGATCAACGCCGCGCTTATAGATACTCGCCAGAAATCCCGTGAAGTCGCTTACCTGACCGCCCCCGATACTTACGAGTACGGTGTCGCGGGTGACATTCATTCGGATGAGTTTTTTTGTTACCCCCTCAAGGTTTTTTAGCGATTTTGCCTCTCTACTTTTTATCGGAATAATTGGAAATTTTATTCCCAAAAAGAGATGTCCATATATTTTTTTTATCCGTTCATCCACGAGAATAATGCATTTTTTTTTCAAAAAAACTGGCGAGTCCAAGACTGTATCGAGTGCTTTTCGGCTTATTTCTACCTGAGTTTTGACGTGTTTCATCTTCATTTTACAGAGAACGATCTACTGCTTTTGCAATGGGACGGCATTCGTCTACAAGCTCAATGAACTGTGCCGGCGTGAGCGCCTGTTTTCCGTCGCAGAGAGCGGCGTTAGGATTGGGATGCACGTCGATCATGATTCCGTCGCTTCCGGCGGCGATTCCTGCTTTCGTCATCGAAATCACGAGCGAACTTCTGCCTGTTGCATGGCTCGGGTCGATGATAATCGGTAGGTGCGATAGTTCTTTCACGAGGGGAATGGCGCTTAGGGAGAGCGTATTCCTTGTTTCTGTCTCGAAGGTTCGTATTCCACGTTCGCAGAGAACCACGTTTGGGTTGCCGCTTGCGAGTATGTACTCCGCGGCGAGGAGAAACTCCGTGATGGTTGAAGACATGCCGCGTTTGAGAAGTACCGGTTTTTTCGATCTCCCCACTGCTTTCAACAAATTTACGTTTTGCATGTTTCTCGAGCCGATTTGGAGCATGTCGCTGAACTCACCGCATTCTTCGATTGAGTGGATATCGAGCACCTCTGTCACCGTGGGTATCTCTATTTCTTCACTTATTTCTTTCAGCATTTTTAAACCTTCGATTCCTAGTCCCGCGAATGTGTAGGGACTCGTTCGAGGCTTGAAGGCGCCTGCGCGAAGCATGGTTGCGCCTGCGAGTTTTACCTTTTTGGCCACTTCGAAGAGCTGGTCCCTCGATTCGATGGCGCAGGGGCCGGCTATAATGACAACCTTCGCTTTGCCGAATATGACGCTGCCAACCTGAATTTCAGAGTTTTGATGTTTGCTTTCCCTGCTTGCGAGTTTGAACAGGTGACTCATGGCAGGGGAGAGTATAGTCTATTTCTTACCAGAGTGTGAATTCTTCTTCGTCACCCATGTTTCTTGAGACAATTAAGGGGTAATGGGTGAGGATCTCCATGATACCTTTTGGCCGAATAAAGTCTATTGCCTTGGCGACTTTTGTATTATATTTGGCTTACACCCCTATATTTTCTTCATTTTTCTGAAGCTGTGCTCGTAGATACCCATTGCCACCTCATGGAACCGGCTTTTGAAGCTGATTTTGCTTCAGTTGTACAGAGAACAGCTTTGGCCGGAGTTTTGAAGCTGGTGAATATCGCGTGCCACGTCGAGGGTTCGAGACAGTCGGCAAATATGTGCACTCCTGCATTTGAAAAGAATTTACGAAATGAACTTGGTGCAAATGCACAATTACCTGAGATTTTTGGTGCCCAGGGAGTGCATCCCCATGATGCCAACCAGATTACCGATGAAATTATGGCGGAATTTTTGCGCGTCATTCGTAACAATAAACGGATTGTAGCTCTCGGAGAGACTGGGTTGGATTATTTTTTCATGCGTCAGTCGCGCGAGAGCCAGATCGAGGCGTTTCGCAAGCATCTCGACCTTGCCCGGGAAACCGGTTTGCCAATTTCTCTCCACTGTCGCGATGCGAAAGGCGAACGTGATGCGCGGATGGATGTTTTGAATATTCTTCGAGATTTTCCGACGGTGCGCTGCGTGATGCACTGTTTTTCACAGGATCAGGAGTATGCAGATGAGGTTTTGCGTATGCCGGCTGGACACATCCTCTCTTTCAGCGGGACCGTCACCTATAAAGGTTCCGATGAGATTCGATGTGTCGCCGCCTGTGTTCCTTCCGATCGCTTTGTCATAGAAACGGATTGTCCTTATTTGGCTCCGCAGGCTATTCGCGGGAAGCGTAATGAACCCGCTTACATTGTCGAAACGGCGAGTTTTTTGGCGAACTTGCGAGAGGAGAGCTTTGAAAAACTTGCGGAGGCAACTACTGATAATGCTGAGAGGTTTTTTGGGATATAGAATTTCCTGCAATTTTTCTTACTTCGTTAGAGCTGCTATTGCTTCGGAAATTTTCCTGTATTTTTGCGGGGTTATAGTCTTTGTAAACCCAAGTTTTTTGGCTTCTTTTTCACGTTTTTCTGTCTGAGTGACGGAACGGATTTCCCCAGAGAGACCAAGTTCGCCGACTGCGATCAGGTCGGCGGGTAGCGGACGTTTGCGATAGGCGGAGGCGATGGCGAGAGCCACGGCGAGATCGGCAGCGGGTTCTTCGATGTGCATGCCGCCCACGACATTTACGAAGACGTCCTGATTGGTGAGATTCACGTGAGCGTGTTCCTGAAGAACGGCGATGATCATTTGGAGACGGTTGAGGTCGTAGCCGTTGCTTGAACGCTTTGGGTAGCCAAAATTTGTGAGTGATGATAGAGCCTGAATTTCAACGATAAAGGGGCGCGTCCCCTCGATGGTTGCGGTAAGGCATGAACCGATAGCATCATTTGCGCGTCCTTCAAGAAAGAATTTTGATGGATTCGTTACTTCTTTCAGCCCTTTTTCATCCATTTCGAATACCGCTACTTCGTTCGTAGAGCCGAAGCGATTCTTCGTGCTGCGAAGCAGGCGCAGATTGTGATAACGATCGCCTTCAATGTAGAGAACGGTGTCAACGAGATGTTCGAGTGTACGTGGGCCGGCGAGCGTACCTTCTTTCGTCACGTGACCAATGAGAAGAATTGGCTTATTCCAGAGCTTTGCCGCGTGCATGAGGGCTTCGGCGCAGAGTTTCACCTGTGAAACTGAACCCGAAGCACCCGGAAGTTCTTCCGACGAGAGTACCTGTATCGAGTCAACGACGATGAAATCCGATTTTTCTTTTTCGATGAGAGCGAGAATTTGTTCAAGATTGTTTTCCGTAACTATCCGAATTGAGCTCTCATGAGCTCCAAGGCGATCTGCGCGTATGGCTATCTGCTCAACGGATTCTTCACCCGAAATGTAGAGCACATTTTTTTCCTGTGAGGCAATGGCTTTACAGATTTGAAGTGTCAGAGTTGATTTTCCAATCCCAGGTTCGCCGGAGAGCAGGATGAGCGAGCCTTCCACGATCCCACCGCCGAGGAGAATGTCGAGTTCATCCATCTTCGTTGGTGTTCTTTTTTTCGGATGTGTAAAGGAGGAAAGCGATTCCGGCCTGGACGGTTCAAGATTCCGCTTGATGGCCGCAGCCGGATTTTTGCCTTCATTTTCAGATTTTCCGACGTTAATGACGTCTTCGATGAAGCTCTCCCACGTCTGACACTGCGGACAGCGCCCGAGCCATTTCGAACTTTCGTATGAGCAGTTTTTGCAGATGAAGACGGTTTTGAGTTTCATGGTTTTTTAGGAAAGAATTTTTGAGTAAAGGTCTTCAGTTTCTTCTACCATGCGTTTGAGATCAAATTTTTCTCTTGCTCTTTTTTGTCCTGCTTTTGAGATTTTTTTCGCCATCTCCGGATCGTCGATCAGATTTTCAATGGCGTTTGCGATGGCCTGCGAGTTCCTTGGCTCGATGAGTATTCCACTCTCGCCGTGCGTAATGATCTCGGGAACTCCGCCGCGACTGGTTGCGATGACTGGCAGTTCCGCCATCATGGCCTCCAACAGTACCAGTCCGAATGCTTCGTGCATGCTCGGAAGGACGAAAACGTCCGATGCCTTGAGGAGATAGGGAATGTCGCTCCTTTTCCCGAGCAGCTCTACGTAGGGCTCCAGTTTCACATTTTCTATAAAATTTTCAAGTTCTTTACGCTGGTGTCCGTCCCCGACAATGATGATTTTAAACTTTTTTTTCTTCTCAGCTAGAATTCTTGCCGCATCGAGCAGATACACCAGTCCTTTCCTCGGATGAAGTTCCGCTACTGCGATGATGATCGGCGTCGATTCATCGGTTTCGAAAATATCCTTTTTGTACTCTTCCCGATCTGAGCGGGAGAACGAGAGCAGCTGTGACTCGAACCAGGTGGTGTCGATGCCGTTATGGATGGCGTGGATTTTTTGCTCCAGATGAGGGTAGAGAGAGATGAGGAGGTTTCGATTTTCTTCCGATACGGCGATCACCGCCTGGATATTTTTCATGAGTTTTTTCTTCAACCAGTTTTTGAACGGAGGAAGGGCAAACGGGTCGTGTTCGGTTACGAGGTGTTGTAATTTTTGGCTTAATGCAGCCAAAAATCCATATCTCCCGCTTGCCGGATTCCAGGCGTGAATGTGGAGGAGATCGATGTGTTCGTTTCTGATGATCTTCCGGAGTCCAAAAAAATGCCGAGGGTCGTGTTTGTGTTTCACGTTGAGTCGAAAAACAGGAATTCCCGCATCCTGTATTTTTTTGCACCAGTTGTCGAGCGACGCATGTTTCGAGCAGGCGACGCCTACCCAGAATTTTTTGTTGTCGAGAAATTTCGCAAGACTCAGCATGTGATTTTCGGCTCCACCGGTGCGGTGCGTATCGGTGTACAAAAGAATTTTCGCTTTGTGATGCTCCATAAATTTATTTTAGTTCATATTTGCTTGAAACGAAAGCAGAGAAGTGCTACCTTTTTCCCGCTTTTGAAAGCACATGGGTCCGTAGCTCAGTTGGTAGAGCAGTTGCCTCTTAAGCAATTGGTCGCGCGTTCGAGCCGCGCCGGGCCCACCAGGATAAAATGTTCGCGTGGCGAACCCGTTTTTGACATAATGTTTGCAGTTTCCTGCCGGGGTGGCGAAATGGCAGACGCTGGAGACTTAAAATCTCCCGCTCGTAAGAGCATGTGGGTTCGAGCCCCACCCCCGGCACCAAAGAAAATTTCTTAGCCAAGCAGTTTCCTTAGTTTCGGGAATTTTTCGCAAATTGGCAGCTTACTACACAAGACTTCAAGTCCATACGTTTTTCCAGCACGCATCACGCCCAGATACAACAAAATTGCGGCATAGATAATGTGCTGATCAACGATGAAGCTCTGCGGATTTGGGTAGGGGAAGGGGAGTGCGAGATAGTACAAAAACATCAGTACGGTTCCAAGCGTCGCCGAGAGGCGAACGGCGATTCCGAGAATCAGCGAAATTCCGAGAAGAAGCTGTCCATATTCATTCAGCGCATCAATAATCGGCAGTATACTTGGTTGACTCATCCATACATAAAATCCCGTGAGCGATTTTGCGCCGGTGAGATACTTGAGCGAAGTCCACCCAGGATTGAGGATTTTTGTTATTCCAGAGTAAAAAAAGAGCCAGCCGAGCGAGAGTCGCACCAGCAGAAGAGATATTTTTTCGAGTTTGGTCATACGTTAAAATGGTTAGAGAAATGGTATTTTCAATCGTATCGTTCGAAGTGAATATCCGCTTTCGGCAGACCGATTTTTTCGCAAATAGTTACGGCATCTGTCACCATATCGCTCACGCCGCAGATGTAGACTTCAATTTCGGCTGGATTTTTTACTTGCCCAGTGAGCCACTCCGTCACTCTCCCCTTGGCGCCTTTCCATGATACTTCGGGACGCGAGAGCGTGATCGTGCAGGTGAAATTTGGATGGCTTGCCTCAAGCGCGCGAAATTCTTTTTCATAAAAAATATCTCTCGCGTATCGAAATCCCCAGACGAGGTGCATTTTTTTCACATTTCCTTTCCTGAGCTCATCTTCGAGCATACAGCGCAATGGTGTAATACCCGTTCCCGTAGCTACAAAAATCGTTTCTTTCTCCGACTGTTCATTGAATTTGAACATTCCCAGTGCCCCCATCATCGTGACGGTCGTTCCTTCCGGTGTTGTCGTGAGCCAAGGCGTTGCTCGTCCAGTCGGCACGAGTTTGATGCATGTACGAATGATTCCTTTTTCTTCGGGCGGCGACATGATCGAGTACGAGCGGAAAAATATCTTTGGATTTCCGTCGTCTACGCGAATGTTTACGAACTGTCCCGCGTGAAAATTTAGTTCCTGCGGTTTTATCAGTTTGAAAACCAGTTCATAGACGTCGTCCGTGAGCCTGATTCTCTTTTCGAGAACTGTCGAGATGGCCTGTGGGGGCATTGAGAAATTATTTTATCGCAAATGATCGCACGATATTTTCGGCTTCTTTCTGGACGATAGGATCTTCGTTTGACACGCTTGCCGCCGTGATAATGTACGCAGTCGTATTGTTCACATAATATGATTGAAGAATCGTAAGCAGCGGGTCTGTGCCGGTTCGTTTACCCTGAAATTTCACCAGCATGACCCGGTCTTTTTTCCCCCCTATGCTCGTCGAGAATTCTTCGCGTCCAAGTTCAGCAAAATTCTGAAGCGCCGATTTCTGATTCTGAACGATGATGTTTCCATAATCAAGCGAGGAAACAGTTTTCCCTAGAGGATTTTTCGTAATGTTCACATTCGTGAGAAAAACTTCGTTTTTCCTATTTGCGAGAAAAACCACCGATGCATTCTGCGGAATATCGCTCGTGAATTCATTCTTCCTGATGATGCTCCACGCCTTTGGAATGGTTATCTGATACTCGTCCGTTTGGTAGGTTTGCAGTGTTGCATCTTCAGGAGTTCCGCCTGCGCTTCCTCCATCGAGTGAACAGCCTGATGTCATCAGGGCTAAAAGAAGAATAGTTGTGATTGTAATTTTTTTCATTGTCATTATCGTGTCATTTTTTTCTTCATTTGTAAAGTTTTTGACTCTTGATTTTTTTGTAGATTTTTCTATAGAGTGTCGCTCACATAATTCTTAATTTTTCTGTTTATGGGTCTTAGGGATTTAGCTGCTGCAAATCGTTGGCCATCTCGAGGAGAAGATGCTGCTATGGCTCTTCAGCTCAGAGAAGGTCGTGTTGTTCCAACCGAAAAAAGTATTGGCACTCCTGGATTTAAATCACATCGTCATGATGTATCCGGAGATATCCCTACTGTTGCCGACGGTGTTGTTGAAGCTACTACCGCGCGTCTTCGAAAGGCAGCCACTCCTGATGGGGAAAAGTAATTTTCCTTGTCTTTCTCTTCCCCTCATCTTACCATGACTCCGCCATGAGAATCGGGGTGCTATCGTATTACCATGTGGGTCGGAGGGTAAGCCTTGAGGAGTCGCGTCTCAAGCAGGAGGGGCAGATTTTGGCTGCAACCGTGCGGATTTTCCGCGCTGCGAATTGCCAGCTTGTTTTTGACAGCGGCGGCCCTTCCATTCTCCACCAGGGAAAGAGGTTTCCGCACCTCGATGTTCTCATTCCGCGGATGACCGTCCTCAAGCATGTTGAGCTCCAGTCGGCTCTCCTCAAGCAATTTCAGCTCTCCGGAGTCCCGGTCGTGAATGGATTTCGTCCTATCAATCGCGCCAAGAACAAACTCAATACCATGCAGATTTTGAGCCACCATGGTATTCCTGTCCCAAAGACCATCGTGATTCGGCGCATGAGCCAGCTCGATTTTGCCGTGAAGTATCTCGGTGGTCTCCCCGTTATCCTGAAGAGTCCTTTCGGTTCCTACGGTAGCGGTGTCGTCATTGCCGATACCAAGCGTTCCCTCACCTCCTCGCTCGGTGCGATTTTTGGGGGGCAGGAGATGAGCATTGTTCTCCTCCAGCAATTCATACGGGAATCGAAGGGTAAGGATATTCGCGTGTTTGTTGTTGGCGGCAAGGTTACCGCTGCGATGATGAGGCAGGCTGCTTTCGGCGAGTTTCGTTCGAATATTGAGCTGGGTGGGGCAGGAGAGAAGGTTGAAATTACTCCTGATGAAGCAAGTGTTGCTCTTCGAGCAGCTTCCGTACTTGGTCTTGAAATTGCCGGTGTCGATATCGTTCGATCGGACTTTGGCCCCCTCGTTCTCGAAGTGAATGGCAATCCGGGATTTAAAAAACTCGAAGAAGTCACCGGCGCAAATGTCGCCAGGGCAATCATAGAGCATGCTCTCTCGCGTGCCGGCAAGGGGGATTCGGATTATGCACAATAATCCCTTGCGTGATGCGAAATTTAAGCGGCCTTTCTCGATCCTTTCACCACCTGATCGATGAGTCCATACTTCAGCGCTTCTTCGGCGGTCATGAAGTTGTCGCGATCGGTATCCTTTTCGATAACTTTGATTGATTGACCGGTGTGTTTGGCGAGAATGCCATTCAGACGGTCTTTTGTCCGGATGATGTGGTCGGCGTGAATGCGAATGTCGCTCGCTTGCCCTTCTGTACCACCAAGAGGCTGGTGAATCATGACCTCGGAGTTTGGTAGAGCGAAGCGTTTCCCCTTCGTTCCACCTGCGAGCATAATCGAACCCATCGATGCCGCAAGGCCTACGCAAACAGTTTGTACATCGGGGGCAATCGACTGCATGGTGTCATAAATCGCAAGACCTGCGGTCACGTGCCCACCCGGACTGTGGACGTACATGGTGATATCTTTCTTAGGATTTTCTTTTTCCAGAAAGAGGAGCTGAGCGATGACGGTATTGGCAACGGCATCATCAATCGCCGAACCAAGAAAGACGATACGTTCTTTGAGGAGAAGTGAATAAATATCGTAGACGCGCTCGCCAAAATTTGTTTTTTCGATAACAGTCGGGACGAGAATTCCTTTGATACGTGAAGCCAAAAGCGGATCGAACGGCATAAAAAATGAATTAAAAAATGAAAATTGACTCAACTCTATTGAGTGTGCTCAGTATATCATTTTTCAGGTTTTTTGGCACAAACCGAGACTTGACTTGTATCTTTCTTATTTTCTCTCTTCGAAGAGAATGCTCCCGAGACGTACCATGGTTGCCCCTTCTTCGATCGCAATCTTATAGTCATCACTCATGCCCATGGAGAGGTGCGGCAGCAGGATTCCGCATTCTTTTTCCAGTTTATCGCGCTTCATTCTGAAATTTCTATATATGGTTCGCGGGTTGCTCTTCGGAGAGGGGATGGTCATGAGGCCTTCAAAAATCACATTTGAAAAATTTTTCTTTTCAGAAAGAATTTTCCTCACCTCGTCCAACGAAAATCCATGTTCTTTTTCTTCATCAGTAAGAATCTGCAGGAGAACCTTTTGCTTTTTTCCGAGTTCCTTTGCCGTGAGATTTATTTTTTTAAGGAGCGCGGCCGAATCCACACTGTGGATGAGTTCGATGGGGTAGGCAAGGAGCTGTTTTACTTTGTTTCGCTGGATGTGGCCGATGAAGTGATGGGTCATGTTTTTGAAGTGTTCATAATTTTCCCTGAGATGTTGAAGTGTACTCCAGCCAAATACCTTCACTCCCTTTTCCTGAGCGCTCTGCATTTTGCTTTTCGAGGCGTATTTTACGGCTGCGACCAAGAGTATTTTTTTCGGAATTTCCAAGCTGGATAGTGGCTTCATTATCCTTATTCTATCTCCCTTTTTCCCCTTCGTAAAATTGCCTTGACGGCATATGGGCCTTTCACTACAATGCCTCTGCTCTTGAAGCTTAAACGGCTTTGAGCGTTGCCTTTTAACCGGCGCACGGTCCTTTAACATTTAGAATGTAGTAGAGAAGCTAGGTAGTACAAAGTTTTTTCAATAAAACAAAACTCTGATGTCTGTTCGCAGATGTCCGAGTATAAACTAATTCAAACTTGGAAGCGTGTGAGTCGAAAGATTCACACACTCTCATTTTATTTTGGAGAGTTTGATCCTGGCTCAGGATAAACGCTGGCGGTGTGTCTAATACATGCAAGTCGAACGGTCCGCAAGGACAGTGGCAAACGGGTGAGTAACACGTTGGTACGTGCCCAGAAGTGAGGGATACCCCGTAGAAATACGGGTTAATACCGCATATGATCGCAAGATTAAAGCAGCAATGCGCTTCTGGAGCGGCCTGCGTCCTATCAGCTTGTTGGTGAGGTAATGGCTCACCAAGGCTATGACGGGTAACTGGTCTGAGAGGATGATCAGTCACAGGGAAACTGAGACACGGTTCCCACTCCTACGGGAGGCAGCAGTAAGGAATCTTTCGCAATGGGGGAAACCCTGACGAAGCGACACCGCGTGAACGATGAAGGTCGGAAGATTGTAAAGTTCTTTTCTGAGGGAAGAATTCTGACGGTACCTCAGGAATAAGCACCGGCTAACTCCGTGCCAGCAGCCGCGGTAAGACGGAGGGTGCAAGCGTTATCCGGAATCATTGGGCGTAAAGCGTCCTTCGGTGGTTTTTTAAGTCGGGTGTCAAAGCCTGAAGCTCAACTTCAGTCAGGTATCCGATACTGGAAAACTTGAGATCTCGAGAGGCAAGTGGAATTTTGCGTGTAGGGGTAAAATCCGTTGATACGCAAAGGAACACCAAAAGCGAAAGCAGCTTGCTGGCGAGATTCTGACACTTATGGACGAAAGCGTGGGGAGCGAAAAGGATTAGATACCCTTGTAGTCCACGCCCTAAACTATGATTACTAGGTGTAGGTTCGGCTCGACCTGAATCTGTGCCGTCGCAAACGCATTAAGTAATCCGCCTGGGTAGTACGGTCGCAAGACTAAAACTCAAAGGAATAGACGGGAGCCCACACAAGCGGAGGAGCATCTGGTTTAATTCGATAACAAACGGGGAACCTTACCAGGGTTTGACATCTGGAGAATTCTGCCGAAAGGTGGAAGTGCCGCAAGGAGCTCCAAGACAGGTGCTGCATGGTTGTCGTCAGCTCGTGCCTTGAGGTGTTCGGTTAAGTCCGTCAACGAGCGCAACCCTCGCCTTGTGTTGAATATTCACAAGGGACTGCCCCGGCCAACGGGGAGGAAGGTGGGGATGACGTCAAATCAGCATGGCCCTTATACCCTGGGCGACACAGGTGCTACAATGGTTGGCACAATGGGGAGCAAAGAAGTAATTCGAAGCAAATCCCACAAATCCAATCTAAGTTCGGATTGAGGGCTGAAACTCGCCCTCATGAAGCTGGATTCGCTAGTAAACGCGTATCAGCCATGGCGCGTTGAATATGTTCCTGGGCTTTGTACTCACCGCCCGTCAAGCTATGGAAGGAAGGAGCATCTGAAGTCCGCGTATGCGGCCTAGGGTGAAACTTTTGACTGGAGCTAAGTCGTAACAAGGTATCCGTAGGAGAACCTGCGGATGGAATACCTCTTTTACAGAGATATCATCCTTCACTTCTTTTTTAGGAAGTGTAAGCGATAGGTCGGCTCATTGCCGCTCTTCGGAGTCGCACATGAGAAGCTGCCTGGAGTTCTCTACTACATTCTGAATGTTAAACGCCGAGATAGGCGAAGAGCCCTTTTTGAGGGCTTTTCTTTTACACTCTTGTGATAGCCATGGGGATGTAGCTCAGCTGGCTAGAGCACCTGCTTTGCAAGCAGGGGGTCGTGGGTTCGAATCCCATCATCTCCACCAGTTTTTTTGCGCAGCAAAAAAACCGTGCCCGGGCACAAAGCTGAAATTTGGAGAATTGCTTGATTTGTGCTGTGATTTCCTGATAAAATTGAAGAGTAATTTGTATTCCTTGAAGAGGGTGTCCTAATGGATATACCCCTTCTTTAATGACTCTTTTATGACCCCTTCTCAAAAACTTACCGAACTTCTCTTGGTGATCGGCCTGAGCGAATCCGAGATTCTTGTGTATCAGGAGCTTTTGAGGATGCCGGTGACTTTTGTCTATCAGCTCGTTGGACGGACAGGCTTGAGTAAGAGTGTCGTGTATCGGACTATCGAGGCGTTGCGGAAACATGGAATGATACGAGAAGATGGGCAGGGAGTTCACGCAGCATCTTTGAAATCACTTGTGGCTTCGTTGGATCAGAGGAGCCGTAGACTGTTGAAGGCTGCTTCTGGGCTTCGAAAAATTTCACCTTTTTTGCGTGTTCCTCTGGAGGCGGTTGAGGAATATCAGCACTTCTATGGGGAAGATCAGGTGGCCGATGCATATCTGAGTATGGCCCAGCGGGTGGGCGATAGTGACGGTTCGGTGAATCTTGATTTTGGTGATTTTGAAAGTTTTTTGCCGAAGATTGGAGGGCATGATGTTGGAAACAGGTTTCGGGAGGAGCGAGCGAAGCGAGCGACGAATAAGGCCATTTGCACTACGTTTGGTCCGACTTCTGCCTATTACTGTACGAAGCGTGATGAGATTGAGTTTCGAAATGTCGTTAGGGTTCTGGATCTTGATTTTAAAGATCGATTTATGGTTTTTTCCGATACTGGCGATTATGTTCTTTTTGCAAATACTGCCGGTGAAGATGTTGATGCTGTTCTTGTAAAATCTCGAATTATTGCCGATATGCAGCGCTCCCAGTTTGCTGCTTTTTCCCAGAAGTTTGGGAATTTTTAATGTGGTTTTAGCCTTGTTTTAGGCTTTTTTAACGGTGTTTCTCTATTTTTTTGACGCACACTTCTTTTCCATGGATGATGAATTCTCTTGTGATAAACCATCATAATTATCCTTTATCTTATGGATCATCTTACTCTGGATACTCAATTCCTTGAACACGTTTCTCCGATTATTCTTGGAAAAAAGCTGCTCATCCCATCTCCAAAGCTTTCTCCACAGGAGCGGAAACGCCGGCGCCTCTCGTATCGTAATGAAAATACGCTCTATAAAAGAGCGAGTTCTCTCAGCGGAGAATCCATTATTTCTTTTTTTGATCAGGATAGTCCTTATACCGTATACAGTCATGATGAGTGGTGGAGCGAGCAGTGGGATTCGATGAGTTATGGTCAGAACTACGATTTCAATCGTGGTTTCTTTGAGCAATTTTATGATTTACAGCTCAAAGTTCCACGTGCCCCACTTGTCAATAACAAGGCGGATAACTCACCCTACTGTAATTTTGCCGATGGGAATCGTAACTGCCATATGGTGACTTCGGCAAACTGGAATCAGGACTCGTATTATGGCTTTTGTCTTGTGAGTTGTCGTGATGCGGTTGATTGCTTGTGGTGTACTGATAGCGAACTGATGTATGAGTGTAGCGACTGCCGTGGCTGCTATCATGTCATGTTTGGCAGACACTGTCAGAACTCGAGCGATAGTGCTTTTCTCTATGACTGTGTTGGGGTAAAGAACTCACTTTTTTGTGTGGGCATGCGAAATGCCGAATATCATATTTTCAATAAACCTGTATCCAGGGATGAGTTTCAGAAAGTGTACGATTACTATTTTTGTGGAAGTTTTTTGCGTCTGGAGGAAGCCAAGAAAGTATATCAGACTTTTTTGACTCGTTATGAACATACTCGAAATGAATTTCATATTTCTTCTGAAAATGTCGCGGGGAATAATATATGGAACTCGCGAAATATTTTTGAGGGATATGATGTCTATGATTCACAGGATTGCGCGTATTTGCATGATGGTCTAAAGGCAAAGGATTGTTATGATGTCTGTTTTTTCGATGGCGCGGAACTTTGTTATGAGTCAACGAGTTTAATCGGATACGGATATCGATTTACCAATTACTGTCGGGACTCTTACGATTTACTGTACTGCGACAGTTGTTACGGCTCCAAAAATTGTTTTGGATGTATCGGCCTTCGAAATAAGCAATTTTGTATTTTTAATACACAGTATTCTGAACAGGATTTTTTCGAGACGATTTCCCGAATTATTCAGTCTATGCAAGCTCGAGGAGAGTGGGGTGAGTTTTTTCCTATTTCGCAGAGTCTTTTTGCATACAATGAAACCCTTGCACAGAGCTATTTTCCTCTTGAACGCGATGATGTGTTGGCTCGGGGTTGGAGATGGAAGGAGATCATCGAGAGATCCGGTGACAACACTCTTCCTGGCGTTCTTCTCTGCGCTGAGACAGGTCGGCGCTATAAGCTGATTCCACAGGAGATAAAATTTTACGACATGATGCGATTGCCAATGTCCCGTCTTTGCCCTCTTCAGAGGCAGAAATTGCGCATGGAGCGGAGAAATCCTTGAGATTTATTTTAGAACTTGGGCATCCTGAGGAATAATTGCATCTTTGGATCTCATCTGTATCCTGCTATACTCCCCTTATGCGCAAAATAGCAGCCATGATGAAGGATATGATCCTTGGCGGCCAGGATGGATTGGTGAATGTTCTTGGTGTGGTTTTGGGTGTGGCTGCGGCGAGTACTACCGGGATTTTGACGGAGGCGGTACAGTTAAAAATTATTTTGGGAGGTGGGCTTGCGGCGACTTTTGCTGAGTCGATTTCGATGGCGGCAGTGGCCTATACGTCGGCGATTGCCTATGTGGAATATTATGAGAGCGAGAAGGCGCATGAGCATCGTTCGATTGTCGAAAATCCCGAAGAGGAAATTCAGGAAATCCGAGATATTTATAGGGCACGAGGTTTTAAGGGGAAGCTCCTGGATCAGATTGTAAAAAAAATCACCTCAGATAAAGACCACTGGGTTGAAGTGATGATGCTTGAAGAATTGCGGCTCGCTCCTGCGGATAAGAAAGGGGCGCTTAAGTCCGCGGTCGTTGTGGGTATTGCTGCTGTGATTGGGTCACTCATTCCATTGTCACCATTCTTTTTCTTTTCTTTGAGAGAGAGTATTGTCATCTCGATCATTGTTTCTGCTGTTACTCTCTTCGTTGCTGGTATGTATAAGGCGAAGATTACGGTCGGGTCGTTGTGGAAGAGTGGTATCCAGCTCATGATTATCGGTATCGTTTCGGCGCTGCTCGGATACTATGTCGGCTCCCTGTTTCAATAATATATATCTATGGGATTACACAGATTTTACTTGAAAGAGGGGGATTCTGTTGATGATCGGGTTTTTACCATCGAATCAGAGGAGCTTATCCATCAGTGGCGCAATGTATTGCGTTTTCGCACTGGCGAAAGCGTCGTGCTTTTTGATGGAACTGGAAGAGAGTATGTTGGAGAAATTACGGGGATGAATCCAAAAACTATTGAGGGAAAGGTGATATCTATGAAGATGTGCGATACCGAACTTCCAAATCACATTATTCTTGCCCAAAGTATTCTTAAAAATCCAGAAAAATTTGAGTGGATTTTGCAGAAGGGGACGGAGCTTGGCGTGGCGGAATTTTATCCGGTTATTACTCATCGTACCGAAGCCTTGAGTTTGCGAAAAATAGATCGTTTGCAGAGAATTTTGGTTGAGGCGACCGAGCAGTGTGGTCGGTGTATAGTTCCGATTTTGCATGAACCTGTTACGTTTGAAAAATTTTTGAGATTGGAATTTTTTGATAAAAAGGAGGTTGAGCTGATTGTTCCTCATCTCGTTGCAGATGGATCCCTGGCTGATTTTTCTCTCAATTCGAGAAAATGCGTGGTGATTTGCATCGGTCCCGAGGGCGGTTTTGATGAGAACGAGATTGTTGCAGCGCGCGAGGTTGGCGCACGGATCGTTACGCTTGGTAGACGTGTTTTGCGCTCAGAAACGGCGGCCTTGAGCGCTGTTGCCCAGTTGGCAGCAAAGCTCGATGGGTAGGGAGCCTGCCTTGTAGGCAGGGGGATCGTGCTTCAAAGCACTTGACATAATGATCGCTTTTCACTACTCTGCGTTCCAGTTTTTTAAATATCCAACATGAAACCATCATTTTCCCGTCTTGCCGCTTTTGGAGCCAGTGTCCTTGTTGGGTGTAGCAGTGCGCCGAAGGTTTCCTCCATGGAGTATCAAAATTGTCTGATGACTGTTGATTTGATGGGAGATTACGTTGATGAGATCGAGCAGGCTGCTGCCATGACGAGAGCGCAGTTCCTATCGATCTATACTCCCCATAGACAGAAAGGGATCAAGCAGAGACTCTTAAGTCTGCCTGGATTGCTCCGACAGAATTGTGAAGGAATCAGCGCGGAGGATCCTGTTATCAGCCAAAAATTGAAGGATTATCATGAGCGGATCGATCGTGTCCTAACTTTCGTGCAAGCACGTGCCAAGGCCGAGAGGGCACGTGGGGAGGTGCCGCTTGACATTTTTTGATGGAATGAGTCCAGGGGGAGGATATACTTTATCTTTCTCGGCTGTTTTTTTAACCAAATAATCGTCTTAAACTATGTTTTCAACCATCAAAAATGCTCTGGCTGCCGGTGCACTTCTATTCTCTTCCTGTAATTCACCGGATTATCCTTCTGATGATATTGAAGATCGTTTTGCCCGTACAGCTTTCCAGTTCGTGGATGATCCTGCCGATCGACTTGTAAAATCCCATCATGAGGTGATCGCTGCATTGGTAGAACTAGATAATCAAGTATCTCGAGGCGTGTGCGCAGTCGCCTTTTCACCTGAAGATACCTTGCCTTCGCCTGAGGCAGAAACGTTGGTTCTCGATTGTCCATCTGGGAAGTTTACTTTGCATCGATGGGAGGCTCTCTATGGAAGCGGTCGTGGAAATTTCTGGGTCGATAGGGTTCGAAGGAGAAGTATTTCTTCTGATCAGAATTCACCTTTTGCCTTTCATACAGAGAGCACCGGTAATCTTTTTGCTTATGATTATATCACTTTGACAACCCGATGCGAATTGCGCGCTCTTGGAATGATTTGTTGGGATACCAATACCAGTTCCGATGGTTTTGACTACGACCAGATTGATGAGCTTACCCGTCAGTTTCGTGCTCAATTTGATGCAACTTGGGATCGTGCGATACGATAGACCCAAGATACTCCTTCGAATCTCTATTTGATGTTGCATTTTCAGTCAAAAACCTTTTTACTGTTTCTGCTTTTGAAAATTTGCATGTGTTTTTTACTGGGGGATGTAGCTCAGTTGGCTAGAGCATCGTCATGGCATGACGGGGGTCGTGGGTTCAAGTCCCATCATCTCCACCAGCGCGGTATTATGGGGCTATAGCTCAGCTGGTAGAGCGTTCGGTTCGCAATCGAAAGGTCGAGGGTTCGAATCCCTTTAGCTCCACCATTGACTTGCATCTGTTTTTTCTATACTTTGTTGCTTGCCGTTTTTGGCATGGGCGATTAGCTCAGGTGGTTAGAGCGCAGTCCTGATAAGACTGAGGTCCGTGGTTCAAGTCCACGATCGCCCACCATTGTTCCTGCGTGGTAAGGAGAGCGTTTTTTGTGTTTAAAAAAACACCTGACCGTTTTTTTGCAGTCAGGTGTTCCATTGTATGGGAAAATTATCGGAGCTTCAGATCGGCGAGCGTGAGCCCATCCTTTTTCGTTTTATCGGCCGTGTATTCAACGCTGTAGGTGTCACCGGAAACGGCCGTAACCGTAGCCATCCAGTAGGACATACTCCACTTTGCGAAGACGGTGCTTCCCACTTTTACATCCTCTTTCGTCGCCGGCTTGTTCGAGACAACTTTTGACGCTTCGACGCACTTGTCTGCCGAGCCATCGTTCCACTTCACATTGTAACCACCTTCACAGGTACCGCCTACTGTGCCTTCGTAGTAGCTGTTTGGGGACCATTCCGCAATGACCGCGGCGCCGGTTTCGTATCCTCCTCCACTACAACCTGCTGCGGTGAGAAGGCTTATCGCCATGAGCGATCCCGCGACGCGGATCATGTTCATACCTTTCATAAGAAAAAAAAGTTAAGAAGTATGTCTGGATTGTAGCAAATTTTTCCACGGGTTTCTACGCCTTTTGAGATTTTTTTCGAGTGTGATATAATTGCAGTCCGGTATAACCCTTCACGAGGCATTGACCTACTCACCCCTCAAACCTCTCCATAGAGCCATTCTCGTCAACGTCATCCCCCATGATGTCGACAGAATAGAGGCGGAGCGCGATTTCGACGAACTTGTGCGCCTGGTGCAGACCTATGGCGGCATTGTCTTTTGAAAATTATCCAGAAGCGTGGAAGGCCGTCGGCAAAAACATTTCTCGGAGAAGGTAAGGCAGAGGAACTCTCGCATCTCGTGCAGAACTATGGTGCCGATATGGTCATCATCAACGACTTCCTCAAGCCCAACCAATCAAACAATCTCGTGAATATCATTCCATGCGAGGTGCTGGATCGATTCGAACTCATTCTCCTCATTTTTGAAAAGCATGCGACTTCACCGGAGGCGAAACTGCAGATTGAACTCATGCGCCTCAAGTATGAGTTTCCAAAACTCTTCGGTATGGGTGCCCACATGGCTCAACAGCGCGGTGGAACGAGGAGTGTCGGAGGATCCGGCGAAAAACTCCTCGAGAATAAACGTCGCCACCTGAAGAGTCGCATCAAGGCGCTTGAAGAAAAAGTCGAACAGTTTCGCGGGGTGCGACAGAATCAGCGTGCCAGGCGCAGGCGCGAAAACCTCTTCACCGTTTCCCTCGTTGGTTATACGAATTCAGGAAAATCAACTCTGCTCCGTGCCCTCACCAAAAAAGAAAATATACTCGTAGAAAACAAGCTCTTTTCTACCCTCGATACCCGACTCGCTCTCATGGCCCAGGATTCTTCATATCGCGAGGAGCTCCATAATAAAATTCTCATTTCCGATACCATCGGATTCATCCGAAATCTTCCGCCAATTCTCTTTGAGACCTTTATGGCGACCCTTGAGGAGGTCAAGGAGGCCGATCTGCTCATTCATGTCATTGATGTATCCGATTCCATGATTGAAGAAAAAATACGCACCGTGGAGGAAATTTTGACGCAGATGCAGTGCCATGAGAAGCCGAGAATTCTCGTTTTCAATAAGGCGGATCTCGTCCCGCACGCGCAGAAACTTGCGGACGTTGTTGTGCGGTATGGCGGAGATCGCCCGTTCATTATTTCGGCTCTCGCGAAAGATACTCTCCACGCCGTCAAAGAGGAGGTATACTCGAGGCTTCATCTCGTGTAGTATTCCAGTGAATCTCTTTTGTCATTATGGATCGATTTCTCTCACTCCTCTTGGGTCTGCCTGCTGCCATTCTCCTCGTGAAGTACCGGCGCAGCGTCGGCGATTTTATCGGGCCAGTTGACTTTGCCGAGCGGTATCTCGGGAGTGGCGGGACCTACACCCTCGTCCTCATCATAGCTTTGGCGGTTTTCATTTTCTCGCTCATGTACGGCTTTGGAACCCTCCAGCAGATTACGGGAGGTGTTAGTGAGACTTTTTTTGGGACGTAAATATCGCAATTTTAGCTTTGGTGAGCGAATTTCCGGCCCCTTTGATTTTCCGTAAAAATTCTCTTGACGCAAAGCTTACGCCTCACTAATATAGCGCAGCACGTGATTCACTTAACTTCACGACGCATTGATACTTTTTTTTGGTATAACATCACCAAAACGCGCAGTCTTTTATTCATTACTCCCGTAACTGTCATTTGATTGACATTCGGGTAGGGTGGGTAGGAGAGTGTGCGGAGACGCACACTTTTTTTGTCCCTTGAAAATTCGGATAACTAACAATGGATGAATTCTAAAAAAATTCATCAAACAATGAATGCAATTTTATTTAAAAAACAATAGTATACATCTTCCAAATGTATGCGGTGTCTTTCGTTTAAGAATAGGAAAATTACCTTTGGTAATTGCTTGTTTTTAAAGAAGAAAAGATTAAAAAAGTTACTTTAAGGCAAAGAATGGATGCCCTGACACCATATTTCGATGAAGGACGCGACTAGCTGCGATAAGCTTCGGTGAGCCGCTTGTAGGCTTTGACCCGGAGATCTCCGAATGGGGAAACCCCTCCCGAGTTATGTCGGGAGACCCGCCTGTTTCACAGGCGTGGAGAGCACCCAGAGAACTGAAACATCTTAGTACCTGGGGAGAAGAAATCAACCGAGATACCCCGAGTAGTGGCGAGCGAAAGGGGAGTAGCCCAAACTTTTCCGTTTCGACGGAAGAGGGTTGTAGGACCTCAATATCGTATTTATTTTCTTAGTAGAACACTCTGGAAAGGGTGACCATAGAAGGTTACAGTCCCGTACACGAAAAGAAAATAAGGCGTAGAGGTATCCTGAGTAGGATCGGACACGTGTAATCCGGTTTGAATCTGGGGGGACCACCCTCCAAGGCTAAATAGATATGGTGATCGATAGCGGATAGTACCGTGAGGGAATGGTGAAAAGAACCCCTGTGAGGGGAGTGAAATAGATCCTGAAATTCTTTGCTGACATGGACTCGGAGCTGTATTTATACAGTGACGGGGTGCTTTTTGTAGAACGAACCAACGAGTTAGCTGTATGGTGCGAGGTTAAGGGAGTCATTACCCGGAGCCGTAGTGAAAGCGAGGATGAATAGTCCGATGAGTACCATGCACTAGACCCGAAGCCGGATGAGCTACTTATGGCCAGGTTGAACTGTAACGAAAGTTACCGGGAGGACCGAACTCTAGGATGTTGCAAGATCCAGGGATGAGCTGTGAGTAGGAGAGAAATTCTTATCGAATTCGGCGATAGCTGGTTCTCCTCGATATAGCTTTAGGGCTAGCCTTATTTTTTGAAACATGGAGGGGTAGAGCACTGTTTCGGCTAGGGAGCGAAATAAGCTTACCAACCCGATGCAAACTTCAAATACTCTATGTGTATAAATAGGAGTCAGACGGCGACAGCGAAGTGCCGTCGTCATGAGGGAAACAGCCCAGACCGTCATCTAAGGTCCCCAATAGACGTTTAGTGGTAAAGGATGTGTAGCCACTTTGACAACCAGGATGTTGGCTTAGAAGCAGCCATCATTTAAAGAAAGCGTAATAGCTCACTGGTCAATGTGATTATGCGCCTAAAATATAACGGGGCTTGAAACGTCTAACCGAAGTTGCGGATTTTTACCAGTTTCGACTGGTAGATATGGTAGAGGAGCGTTCCAGGCAGCTGTGAAGGTGAGTCGTGAGACTTGCTGGAGCGCCTGGAAGTGAGAATGTTGGTATAAGTAACCAAAGGAATGTGAAAATCATTCCCACCGTATGCCCAAGGTTTCCCAAGCCACGGTTATCGTCTTGGGGTTAGTCGGTCCTAAGGTGAGGCTGAAAGGCGTAGCCGATGGACAACAGGTTAATATTCCTGTACAACGTGCATTTCGACAGAGCAAGACTGGATGGCGATGTTACACGGTTTTTCCACTTCGGTGGAGAAACCGTTACGCATTGCCTGAAGGTGGCGCTAACTCAGGAGTGACGCGGAAGGTTAATGAGAGCGTGTTAAGAATTCACGTACAAGCATTTAGCTTATGCTCTGGTAGGTAAATCCGTCAGAGTTCGCGAGGTGCGATGTCAAATGGTTGGACGCAAGTCTGGCCGAGTCTCATGATATCAGCCGCCAAGAAAATCTTCGGTAGTGAGAACTGCACGTTACCGTACCGCAATCCAACTCCGGTGGGCGGGTAGAGTATACTCAAGGTGGACGGGATAACTTTCGTTAAGGAACTCGGCAAAACAGCAGGCGTAACTTCGGGATAAGCCTTGCTTCTGTTTATTTATTTAAGCGAAGCCGCAGCGAACGACATCAGGCAACTGTTTATCAAAAACACAGGTCTCTGCAAACCCGTAAGGGTAAGTATAGGGGCTGACGCTTGGCCAGTGCCAGAAGGTCACGAGGAGGAGTTCACGCTCCGAATCTAAGCCCTGGTGAACGCCGGCCGTAACTATAACGGTCCTAAGGTAGCGAAATTCCTTGTCAGGTAGAGGTATAAGAACTGCCTGAAATGTCCAGCAATGGGCATTGAGTACACTGGCTCATAACGGTGGAGTCCCATTCGGGATAATACCGTGGGAATCCCTTTTTCCTTTGAAAATGGGAACCCGTAACGACTGATCCGAAAGGAGAGGTTCAACTTTTTCGGTTGGACAACACGCCAGCTCTCACTATTATACAGCAGTCATGGATTTTTCTTCGTATATTTCTGGTTTTGTGGATGGAGAAGGGTGTTTTCTTGTCTCATTCAATCTTCGTGGAAAACTTTCTACGGGTATTGAGGTTCGTCCAAGCTTTAGTATCGGCCAGCACGAGAGAAGTATTGAACTCCTCAAAAGGATTCATACGCACTTTCAGTGTGGTGGCATTCGATATTCTCGCGGGGATCGTACTTATAAGTATGAGGTAAGAAATTTGGATGATCTTCTTACAAAGATTATTCCTCATTTCCTTCGTTTTCCACTTTTGTCAGCAAAACAAAAGGATTTTGAATCGTTTCACGTTATCTGCGAACTTATGCGGCAAAGTGCCCATTTGAATCGTCAGAGGCTTCAGGAAATTATTGAGCGCGCGTACACGATGAATCCTTCTGGAAAGAGAAAATATACCAAAGATCAACTCCTAAAACTCCTGGTGAGATGAAGGTATAGTCTACAATCTATGGTAACATAGGCAATTAGTGAAGTTCTGACCCGCACGAATAGCGTAATGACTCTGATGACTGTCTCGACGAAAGTCCCGGTGAAATTGCAAAATCGGTAAAAATGCCGATTCATTGTGGTAGGGCGAAAAGACCCCGTGCAGCTTTACTACAGCTTGGCATTGATTTGAGATATCGTTTGCGCAGGATAGGTGGGACGCTTTGAAGCCAGGATTTTGGTTCTGGTGGAGCGGTCGTTGAGATACCACCCTTACTCTATTTCGAATCTAACCTCTTGATCTTAATCGATCAGGGAGACAGTGTTTGGTAGGTAGTTTATCTGGGGCGGATGCCTCCTAAAGAGTAACGGAGGCGTACAAAGGTTGGCTAAGTTCGGATGGAAACCGAACGCGTCGTATAAGCGCATAAGCCAGCTTAACTGCAAGGCATACAAGCCGAGCAGATACGAAAGTAGGTGCTAGTGATCCGGTAGTTCCACGTGGGTGGACTATCGCTCAACGGATAAAAGTTACGCCGGGGATAACAGGCTAGTCTGGTCCAAGAGTTCACATCGACGACCAGGTTCGGCACCTCGATGTCGGCTCGTCGCATCCTGGGGGTGGAGAAGCTCCCAAGGGTTTGGCTGTTCGCCAATTAAAGCGGCACGCGAGCTGGGTTCAAAACGTCGTGAGACAGTTTGGCCTCTACCCTCCACAATCGTAATGGAAATTTGAGAGAATTTGTCCCTAGTACGAGAGGACCGGGATGAACGAACCTCCAGTATATCTGTTGTCGCATCAGCGGCATAGCAGAGTAGCTGTGTTCGGATCGGATAACCGCTGAAGGCATCTAAGCGGGAAACCGTGCTCAAGATAAGATTTCCCCATTAACCTCCTGGCAGACTACCAGGTTGATAGGCTACAGGTGTAAGCTCCGTGAGGAGTTGAGCCGAGTAGTACTAACAGGTGATTGCACTTTTTCTATCTTTTCTCTTCTTTGAAACAAGCAATTACGAGAGGTAATTGTTTCGCATAGATTTTAAGAGAGATGTGTTCTATTGGTTTTATGTATTATCATTGTTGGTTATCCGTTTTTCTTCAGGGACAGGAGATGTTTTCCGTTCTTTGTATTTAAAGGGCTTCAGTCTTGGTAACTCTAGAGAGTGGGGTACACCTGTTCCCATCCCGAACACAGAAGTTAAGCCGCTCTTCGCTGATGATACTTGCGCTTGTCGCTGGGAAAGTAGGGCGTTACCAAGACCGAGGCTCTTTTTTGCTTCGCTGTAGAGAAGTTTGTTTTCGATGCACAAATTCTCTTGTTTGTACTATTGTATTATGTTATAATTAGCTTTGTTTTTATGTCTCTCGTATGCCTGATTCGCTCCATCATCCTCCGGGCGACGATTCCGATTCCCAGCCTTCCTGGAGGCGAAACACGCAGCGGCATAGTCTAGAAATGAGTACTTCTGAAGTTGAGACATACTGTACTATACAGCGTAGTTTTTTTCCACAAACAAAACGTGTCCTTGACGCGGTTTCCTCTTTTCTTCAACAGTCAGGTTTTGTTCCCTGTGAACACAGGGGTAATCTTTCCAGAACCGATGGTCAGATGCGACACTCTACACTTCTCTGTCTTGGTTTGAAAAATGACAATGACTATGCGTATAAAATCAGGATTGCCTATGCGCCATCGTTCGAAAACTTTCATGTGTATCTCTTGAATGCAAACGGTCAGGTTCAGCCCTATTTATCCATTCAACCGTCGCTCTTACTCCAGAGGGTACGGGAAATGTTTCAGTAGATTTTCGAAATTATCCCTCCAGATTGTGCTTTTCTACGTTTCCGAGTTTTTCGTTGCGCGACGTAACCGGATTGTAGGAGTTGTACATGAGTTCGATTAATTCCTGTGTGGTGAGCTGATGGGCTTTCAGACCGAGATTTTCAAGACCGGTCTGGATGATGTTGACGCGCTGGGAAAGGCCTTTTTTGAGATTCTCGAATTCTTCACGACGCTGTTTGATCGCTCCGGTGCTATCTTTTCCACGAAAGAGATCGAGAAATTTGATGCCGAAAAATTTCTCCATGATACCACCCCCCTGTGCCCGCAGCGGATCGAAGGGAACTACTACGAGAAAGTCTTTTTCCATGATGTCGGCGTATTCGACGAGGCGACTCACGAAGTCGATGTACTGCGTCGTCTGATTCTGCAGGAGAGGATTTTTTTGCTGTGGCACCTTTGCTTTGAGGGATTCGATGTATTTGTCGATATCGAGTTTGCGTGAACGGATGACGACCTGAATCGGAAACTCGAGCGAGTTCAGGAAGGACTGATATCCGGCCGTGAGAGCGTTTTGTTCCTGCTCGGATTTGAGATTAAAATTCAGGCTTGTAGTACGCAGTATCGCCCTTACGCCTCCATTTTTCAGGACCAGCGTGTCGTCGTGAATTTCGCTCACGGGGAGGTACACCTGTGTGCCGATGCCCGGATTTTTTTTACCTTTTGCGTCTATGACCGTTGTCGATGAGGTTGCCATGGTGTTTGTAGTTGAATTTACGTGTTAGGATTTTTTGTCATTCCTTGATTGTCGAGTATTTCCGTCAGTCGATCGAGGTTCTTGATAGTTTCCTGTTGACGCTCAATTTTCGTGTTATCCGTTTTTTCTTTTGCAGCCGGTTTTGGTTGCTCCACTGACGCACCTACATTGCCTGATCCCTTCACCCAGACGCGTTTTCGCGGAAGGAAGAGGTAGGCGACTCCACTCAGGAGGTACTGCGTGAAGGTGAGTTCGTGTACTTTCACGAATGCAAAAAGGATCGTGATTGATGCCCCGATGAGTGTCGGACCAATCCATACCGGCCAGGTGTAGGTGTTCGACAGTGCGGTGTAAACGCCGTAGGTGATGCCGCCCCCAACTCCGCTCATGATGAGTTGTTTCAAAGTGAGTGGGCCGACGATGGTATCTTCACGCTGGACGTTCTGGGGTACTTTGAATTGCATTGTCTTTGGGTTTTTATTTCTCTCGAGTATAGCATAAAACAGCTTTGGTTTCAAGCTTCTAGGCTGCTCCCATAGTAATTCTCGCGAATCCCAGCTTTAGTCCTTCTGGAGAATGGCCAGAAAGGCTTCTTGAGGAACCTCAACGCGCCCAACCATTTTCATACGTTTCTTACCTTCTTTCTGCTTCTTGAGGAGTTTATCTTTGCGTGTTCTGTCGCCCCCGTACAGTTTGGCGGTGACATCTTTTCTCATGGCGGAGATGGTTTCGCGCGCGATGATTTTGCCACCGATGGCCGCCTGAATGGGGATTTCGAATTGCATTTTTGGAATCAATTCCTTGAGTTTTTTTGTCATCTTCTGTCCCATGTGCTGCGCTTCTTTCCGATGGAGGATGAGGGAGAGCGCCTCGATTTTGTCGCCATTCACGAGGATGTCCATTTTCACCAGGTCTTCTTCGCGGTACTCGATGAACTCGTAGTTCATGGAGGCGTATCCGGCCGTCACGCTCTTCAGACGGTCGTAGAAGTCGATAACGATTGAGGCAAGCGGAATTTCCGCGATGACGATAACGCGAATTTCGTCGATGTACTGGATATTTTTCTGTATTCCGCGCTTATCCTGGACAAGTTGAAGAATGGCACCGAGATAATCTTTTGGGGTGACGATTTCGATCTTCATCCATGGTTCGAAGAGGGCGTCGATCCGTGAGGGATCCGGAAGCTTGCTCGGGTTTGAGATGATTTCTTCGATGGTGTTGCTGTGGCGGACTTTGTAGGAAACGCTCGGAGCCGTAACCACGAGATTGAGATTGTACTCACGCTCAAGACGTTCCTGAACTATGTCGAGGTGGAGGAGTCCGAGAAAGCCGCACCGGAAGCCATTTCCGAGCGCTCCCGATTGTTCTGGTTCGTAGACGAGGGACGAGTCATTGAGTTTCAGTTTTTCGAGCGCTTCACGCAGGAGAGGGAAATCATCGGCATCCACACAGAAGATGCTGGCAAAGACAAATGGTTTCATGATTTTGTACCCTGGTAGAGGAGTGGCTTTTTCCAATGATGCTTTTTCCGGTCCCGCCCCCCAGATCGTATCGCCGACCCTCGCCTCGCTCACTTCTTTCACCCCCGTGATGATGTAGCCGATTTCTCCGGCTGAAATTTTTTCACATGGTTTATATTTTGGCTTGAAATAGCCAACCTCAAGAATGTTTACCTCTTTGAGATTGTGCAGGAAATACACTTTGTCGTCACGTTTTGCCTCGCCGGACATGACGCGAACGTAGGTGACGATTCCTTTGTATGGATCGAAGAGTGAGTCGAAAATGAGCGCTTTCAGTTCTGCATTTTGGCTTGTTTCTGACGGTTGCGGAATTCGTTCTATGATCGTGTTGAGAAGCTGCTCCACGTTTGTGCCATTTTTTGCGGAGATGGCAATGACTTCATCCCCCGGAATTCCGAGTGTGTTTTCAATTTCCCGAATTACCTTTTCTGGATCAGAAGCCGGAAGGTCGATTTTGTTGATTACCGGAATCAGCTGGAGATTATTTTCGATCGCGAGATAGCAGTTGCTCAGGGTTTGCGCCTGGATTCCCTGCGTGGCGTCGACGACGAGAATAGCGCCCTCGCATGCCGCAATACTCCGTGAAACTTCATAGGCGAAGTCGACGTGACCGGGAGTGTCGATGAGGTTGAGAATGAAGTGCTGTCCCCTGAATTCAGCTTTATCTCCTGTATAAGTCCACTCCATGCGAACGGGTGCCAGTTTTATCGTGATGCCGCGCTCCTGCTCGAGATCCATGGAGTCGAGCATTTGTCCGTGTTTCATATCCCGCTGTTCGATCGTTTTTGTCAGTTCCAGGAAGCGGTCGGCGAGGGTCGATTTTCCGTGATCGATGTGTGCAATGATACAGAAATTCCTGATTGTTTTAGCTTTGGGAGATGGCTGCATGTGCCGAGATTGTACCAAGCATTCTGCTTTGCGAAAAGCTAAAAAATATGATAGAATACGGGGATACAAACATAAATTCTTTTGTTCCATGGAACTCCCGCCGTTTGTAAAGAAAATTGTCTTTTTTCTCCTCTATGGAAGCGCACTCTCGCTCCTCTCTCTCTACCTGTTTTTTCCGGGCGTTTTTTCTTCGGTAACGGCTTGGGCGAGAGGAACGTTTTTTCAAGATGAATTACGTTCGCAGGTTTCGTCTTCTCAGGATAAAATTTTGAGGATTGGTCTTTCGAAGTCTGCCGCGGGACTGGAGCCTACGAGTCTCGATCCAACGACGAGAACCCTTGCACTGCAGATCTATGAGCCGCTTGTGCGCACCGATCCCTTTTTCCGAATTGAGCCTGCACTCGCCAGTTCATGGGGACGACTGAGTACGACGAGTTGGCAGTTTACCCTTCGTCCGGGCGCGCTCTTCCACAGCAATCGGGTGGTTACAATTGGTGATGTTGCCGCCAGTTTTCGACGAGCGGCCGAGAATGAAAATTCAGATTTGCGCGATCTTGTCCGTGATGTTCAGGTCGTTCGCAGGAGCGATCAGATTTTTGAAATTCACACTTCCCGTCCCGATGCGCTCCTCCTCCAGAAAATTTCACAGGTACTCATTATTCCGCAGGAGAATGAGAAGAAGACGGTCTTTACCCCTGTCGGCACCGGACCGTACCTGTACAACGATATGAAGAAAGGAGAGATGTTTTCCTTTAGGCGTTTTGAGAGTTACTGGGGCCAACTCCCGAAGTATCTTTCCGTGGATTACACGTTCTACCCTGATGCAGTTGATCGCGGAAGAGCTCTTCAAAATGGCGATGTTGATATCATGAAGGATATTACCCCTGAGCAGGTGAGTCTGGTTGAACGGAGCGGTGCCACGCTCCATGTGCTTCCAAGTCTTGAAGTTAACTTTCTCGTGTTCAATGTCGATGGGGTTTTCAAGGATCTTTCTTTGCGGAAGGCCGTCTCACTCGCTCTCGACCCTTCCCAATTTGAGAAGTTCGCTTCAGGATATGCCCTTTCTGCAAATCAATTTGTCAGTAGCGGAGTTTTTGGATTCGATCCGCGAATCCGGGCTCAAGCTTTCGATGTTTCCAAGGCGAGAGAAATTGTGAGAAAGAAGTCCGGATTTGATCTCATCCCTGTGAAGCTTTCTTTCGTTCAGGGTCTCGAGACTGCCGGTGAGTACGTAAAAAAACAGCTTGCCGCCGTAGGATTTACTCCCGAAGTAACCTACATTCCCTGGAGCTCTTTTCGTGAGAATTTGCTTACGAGTACTGCCGATCTCTTCTTCTTTGGATGGAAGTCGGACCTCGGTTCGAGCGGTGATTTCTTCCTGAGTGCCGTTCACAGCAGAGAGGCTCAATCGGGCTATGGTCAGTTCAATGCCGGAAACTATCATAACAAGACCCTCGATTCCCTCATTGAGAAAGGTGAATCCGAGTTTGATGAGGCTCCAAGACTCGGAATATATCAGGATGCCATGAGGCAGATCGTTGAGAAGGATCCCTACGGCGTCCCGCTCTTTGAGTCCCAGGTGCTCTATGCATCCCGTCCAAACGTCTCGTTTCAGCCACGCATCGATGGTTACATCCTCGCTCGTGATATCCGGTAATGTTTTCACATGTTCTCTCTTCGCCATAAACTCATTCTCGCCCTCACACTCCTCATCGTTCTCATTCTCGGAACCGCTGCCGTGCTCTTCGTGAGAGAGAAGCAGAGCACGCTCATCGCCGATTCATTTTCTTCAACGCGTCATTTCGTCGAGTATACGGCTGATAAACTTGCCGATGATTACAAGCTCTACTGGCAACAAAAGGGATTTGTCTTCTTCAATCGAGAGGTCGCTTCTCTCCTCGCCAAAACCAGTGTCGTTACGGCTCTCCGTTTGTACTCTTACGACGGAACACTCCTCTACGACTCTTCTACGGAACTGCAAAAACCATACGTCGGTAATCCGCGAAAAGAATCCGACGAGTCTGTCCTTACACAGATTCGCTCCAAACTTCTCTCCGTTCGGGAGGATAGCGGGCAAGTCCACTTCATGAAAACTTCACCTGATGGAAAACTCCTCTTCGTCGATGAGAATGGCAAGGAGATCGATGCTTTTGATGCGACGCAGCGAATCAAACATTTCATCGCTCCAGCCCGCGATCAGTATGCCATATACTACCAGATATCGTATGATTCCTTTGCCGATGAGATGGCCGGTATTCGCAACAGGATGATTGGATTGGCGCTCTTTGGTGTGCTCATTGGGGTGGCGTTCGCCCTGTTTTTCGCTTCAAAAATTGTCGGCTCCATCAATCAGCTCGTTGATGGCGCTGCCATACTTTCCAAAGGTGATTTTGGGGCGAGAGTTGATATCAAAACCAGTGATGAGCTTGAGGTTCTCGGTAAGGCCTTCAATACGATGGCCGAAGAAATCGATAAGAGTACGAAACTCATGGTTTACAAGGAACGCGTGACGAAAGAACTTGAACTGGCTGCGAAGATTCAGACCGAAATTCTTCCAAAAAAACTCCCCGCACTCCCGAGCCTCGATATTTCTGCTGGAATTATTCCTGCAGAAGAGGTCGGCGGCGACTGCTACGACTTTCTCGAGGTTGAGAAGGATCGAATGGTTTTTTACCTCGGAGATGCGACGGGACATGGGGTGCCTGCCGGTATCATGGTTTCCGTTGCGAATGCGATGTTCTACTACCTTTCACATCGGGCAGAACTCCTCCAGATCGTAATCGAGGCCAATAGCGTCATCAAGGCAAAGAGTGCCAACAATATGTTCATGACGCTCGCGTGTCTTGAGTGGAATGATACCAAAAAATTGCTCCGCTACGTGAATGCCGGACATGAGCCGCTACTCATCTACCACGCGAAAGACAAGAGTGTCGAAGAGATCCGCGGCGTGGGAATGGCTCTCGGGATGCTCCCCGATAACTCGAAAATCGTGAAGGAGATGACTGTTAACTTTGATGTAGGCGATACGCTCGTCATGTATAGCGACGGTCTTCCCGAGTGCTGGAAAGATGAGAAGGAGTGCTATGGTATGGAGCGCCTGAAAAAACTCGTCTCTGACTACGGTACCATGCCCTCCGCCCTCGCGATCCGTAATGGCATCTTGAGCGAGATCAAACAGTACGCCGGAGGGTACAAGCAGATGGATGATATGACGATTATTGTGGTGAAGAGGAAGATGTAATTTTTTTTATGCCTCAAATAGACCAACATGAAGGTGAAGGTACTCTCCAGGAAAGAAAGAAAATTTTCTTCGGGAGCGCCGAGGAAGTTCGCAGCTATGCATACTGGAAACAGGAGGTAGACTCCGAATTTCGAAAAATTGTAGAAGCTGCAATGACTGGGAAGAAAGTTTCATTGCATACGTCTTCCCATCCATTACTTCACGATTTCTTTACTGCCACGCAGAATCTTTTAAAAAACCCACATGATATTATTGATGTTCTGAAGATCGATGATCGTGTCAAAAAACAGCTAAAAAAACTGCAACAGGTTCAGATGGAAAATGGAGAAACGATAAACGTCTTCGATCTCCTCAAAAATCCCGATATTGGATTTGATCAAAAACTCCGGTGGTATCACGTACAGATCGAACCGCGACTTGAATGGCTTATTGAGAGAGCCCAAAAGCTCGCCAAAGAAACGGAACTTCTCCCGCCCGATTCGCACGACGTTCTTGATCCTTCCATGGATGAGATGTCTGAAGGTAAGGAAGCTCCATCTTCGGGATTTTATGAAATTGCTCCGTTTTACGGCGGGTACTACAAAGGCCATGTATATGAGCATTGGGATGCCTCGGCACTTCAATGGCAGAAGGCCCAAAAGCAGGTCGAATCCCTCACAGGTTCTCTTGATCTCATTGAGTCTACCAAGCGTTCGATGGTGGGTAAATTTCAAGTTGGAGCCATGCAAGCCGTTGATCTGCCTTCTGATTTTGCTATTGATCCTTCTTCCATTCTACTCCACGATCAATATGATGCCGCTGTGCTTCGTGGATCCGATGGCGTCTGGTATATTCGCGCGCAGCCCAAGCAAAATACAGCCACTCTTTCGAGAGTTTCGTCCTGGATTTCCGGTAAACTTGGAAAACCATCGATATCCACTATCGACCTCGAATTTTCTATTGGAAAGCCAAAAAATAAACTTCCATCCTCTGTTTCTGAACCGATTGACTTACCATCCCAATTCGCACAACTTCCCGAGAAGGTATCGCAAAAAATCCAGGATGCCAAGACTTCATCACTCGATCTCATCGTAAAGGCAAGAATACTCTGCAATTTCGTCCGCAATCATCTTGAATATTCAAACGAGTCACAATACAACAATATCTACAAACAACATCCTGCACGGTATTTCATATCCATGTGGGAACATAAAAAAGCCGACTGCGATGTGGCAAATACCTTTGCCGCAGAGGTAGTCAAACAGGCGGGTATATCTGTAAGGATGGTTGCGGGGCACTATGTAAAAAATCCGACAAAGGCGGGAACGACACTCCTTCATGACGGCACCGGCCATGCCTGGCTCGAGGTTTATGACCCCCAAAAACAAACATGGATTCGAATGGATGCGACTCCAAAAGGAGATCCAAATATGGATGAACAGGAGCAGGAGGACGATCTTGATCCGGACCAGAATCGTGATGGTGATTATGGAGAGCAGGAGGCGGAAATTATGTCCGATGAAGAACTTCAGGAGCTTTTGCAAAAACTTGAGGAGGAAGAGCGCAAACGCCGAGAACTCGATAAAACTCCAGAAATGCGCTTCGCGGAAGAGGCCAACTGTACTCCGGAAGAGGCCCGTCTCGTTATGGAAAAAATCCGCAAACTCCGTGAGCTGAAGGATGCGAAAGGAGATAATGTTCTTCGGCAGTCACAAAAAATCTGGGGTGAGATCATCAGAAAAAATCAGCGTGAGCGGACGGTCTATACCGGCCCCGTGCGTATGCGAGAGGGAACCGATCTTACCGATCCGGTTTCTGCGTGGATCGATATCAAAACCGGCATCGATAACCCGACGGGTTTCGAGAGGCCGGAGAAGCGAATTGAAATTGAACGCGCATTTGGCGGATTTGAGGTGTACATCGGCGCCGATCGATCGACCTCGATGAATGACATCGATCCTGTTTCAGGTTTACGAAAGACCGATGCCCAGCGCGATGCCGTCTTTCTTTTCGTCGATAGCATCATGTCGAATGCCATCCAGTCGAAGCGATATGAGAAGAAACTCAAAAATCCGATGCCCGTTCGCATCTGCGTGGTTGGCTTCGGCGCTACAACGGAGATTATTCTGCCTCTCACCGATACCTGGGGTCCGAAAGAACAAATACAGCTCTATCGTGCTCTCGATCAGCACGCGGGCGGAACCACACCTGATCATACTGCTCTTGCGCTTCTCTCGAGTCAAATCCAACAGTCGAAAGCCCTTGAGGGATCCGTTCAGCAAAAAACAAGATCAAAAAAATGGAACATGAACCGATTTGTTGCGATGTTCGCCGATGGGGGTTCGGACGATGCGGCAAGCGTTCGTCAGCAGCTTGCAAATATGCGTGATCAGGATATCGATGTTTTTGGCTTTGGTGTCACACAATCCGGTCGAGCGATGGAGGCTGTGTATGCGCCCTATGGACAGACAATTCCGGATGCCTCGAAGCTGGCAGAGGCGGGTATCCAACAACTGGTAAAAACGATTAAAAAATGGTATAATGTCTAGAAACATAAAGCTATTCTATGCCCGATCTCAACAAATTCAATCTCGATTCGTTGTTTAACAGAAAGCTGGACGACATTCACATCTCTGACGATGCTCAAAAAATGGCTCAGTGGCAGGTAGATAGTATTGGGAAAAATCCTGAGAAAATTGCCGAACTTGCGTTTCTAACTCGAACAGAGATTTTTGCGATTGTTCAGGCTCAAGTTAAAAAAGACTCTCCACTATCTGCAGAAACAGTGCCCCAGGCGTATAGTAGACAATTGGATTTCAGTTTTATCCATAATGCTAAGCTGAAACAGATTCATCCTTCTCAAAAAGCCTTCGACACCCTTCTTCGGCAAAAGAGTTTTCAGGCTAAAGTCGCCTACTACAAAAAACTTCTTGAAGCATCCGGTGCAGTCCTCCAAACCGGCCTCAAGAAACATGCCAATGAAATCAATCAACTCAATGGGGACTATCTCAAGTATAAAGAGCTGTGGAAGAGACAGATGACTTTGGAACAGCAGCTCGATGCCGTTATGGCCGAGCTCTTTGCGGAACGTGGTCATGATCCGGACTCCATGCTTGTTGGTGCGCGTGAGCTTCTCGAGAAAGAGCTTGTGAAGGTTACGAAGGCCCTGGAGGAGAAGAGAAGAGAAAATTCCGACACGGCTGCCTTTCTCCAGTATGAAAAAATCAAGCGATATTCCGAGGAGCTGCAAGATGGATTTGCCTGGACGGAGAGTCGAAAGCGTATTGTGAAGGAGGCCCTTTCCCGAGCCATGGCTTCACGGCCGCTTATCGTATTGATGGGTGAGTCCGGTACTGGAAAAACCGCTCTTGCCCGCGCACTCTCCAGGAAGCTCACCGGTATGGAGCCCGAACGTGAAGTGGGCGGTAAAGATTATCGTCTTCGCGATCTCATCGGTAGCCGCGCCATCGATGATCAGGGAGATTATCTTAAATTTGGACCGCTCCTTCGCGCGATGACCGGCATGGACTCCAGCCGGGACAAGTCAGTGAAAAATCAGGGTGGCATTTACTTCGATGATGAGTTCAATACCCGTCCTGTCGAGGTTCAGCGTCAGATTCTCAAGTTTGTTGCCGAGGCCAAGCCGGGACAAACAGTTACCGTTCCCGGAACGGAAATCAAAGTTACCATACAGCCAAAGTTTCTCTATCTGGCTGCGGGAAATCCCAATAACGATCGCTATGACCGTGAGGAGACTCCTGTGGAGGCGTACCGTGAATTTTCCGGCGTGCTCGATGTGGATTATTTGAGTAATACCAAAGACGAACCCGAACTCATGGAGATCATGGTCGCCTCCCTCATGGATCAAAAGACTCGCCGTCTTCGAGTTGTCTCCCGGGAAGAGGTGATGCCGGCATTTATGAAAGACAGCCATGGTAAACAGGTACTCGATGAACTTCCAGGTACTGGCGGCTTCCTCTGGAGATTTTCTCTCGCCTGGAAGGGTATATTGCAGGCATTTGTGCATCAGGAAAATCCTCTTCATGTCCTCAATTCGACTGAACCAAAAGAAAAATATTTCCTCCAGAAATTTATTCTCGATCCCGGAAAGGTGCGTGATTGGCTCCACCAGTACAAGGTTTCCGGTGGTGATCACCAGCATGGCATTGAACTCTTTCTGAAAAATAAACTCATCGAAGAGATGCGATCTTTTCCCATTGAAGATCAACAGGTTGTGACCGCCATGTTGCGTGTATATGGTATCGATCTCACTGCGGCACCAACTCCAAAAAAATCTTTCACCAGCATGACTCCAAAAGATATTGGATATCTCTTTCCGAATGTTGCAAGGCCGGGTGCAAAAGATAAACCTCTTACGCCGGCACCCGAGGCCCCACCCGTCGATCTTGATGATGATGGTGATGAGATGGCTAGGCCCACACCACCTCCTCTACCCGCCGATGCCGGTTTTCTGAATCATCCTGATGTGGTAAAGAACCATCCCACGGTAGGCCAATCTGTTACCGGAAAGATTGCCGCTCTTGTCGGATTTTCCCTTTCGGAGAAGGTGAAATTACATCAGCTCGCTGCAACCTATAAGCGTTCAGTTGAGATAGGGAAATTTATGGACCGTTCTCTCGTCCAGAAATCGCTCGATGAAGTGTTTGATCAGGTTCTTCGACTTGGTCTGCCCATGCTGAAGGAGATTTTGCAGTTTGGAAAACCTACACTGCTTGTGACACCCAAAAATACCTTCGATGAAAAAATACAGGCCATGAATTCCCGTCGGGTGTATCCGAATGAAGATCCAGTATTTGTATGGCAAGATAACAGCAGTCCTTATCGACAAATCGGTACACCTGCAAAAGTAAGAATATCGATTGTTGATGGCGCGGAACATATGCCGCATATTCCCGGTATTGCTTCGAATCTTCGATTTGATCAACGAAAAGAGGCGTTCAAGCAGTATTACCGGCGTAAGGGCATGAGGCTTATCAATCTCCATGAATATGCCGTATTCATGGAGGGGTCACGTTTCGCATATCATCATGATCCCAACAAAGATCCGCAAAAAATCATCGATTTCTATAAAGATTCCAATGATACTGTTACCTGTTTTGATGATGAATATTTATCATCGGCGTCCGGTGTCGCGTATGGCTTCTTCGACTCGGAGTCTCGTCGGGTCTACTTCGGCGCCAACGATCCGGGCGGCACGGTTGCGTACTTGCGCGGGCGTCCCTCGGTGCGGGTTATGGAGTATTGATATTTGAACTTTGAATTTTCTTTCTTCTTTTTCTTTATTTTTCTTATGCAATGATGCAGAATCTTTGCGTGCACGGTGAACAGCAACTCGAGCATTTTGTCTGCGGGCTACCGTGAGATGTTCATACATTCAACGGCTCATATCAAAACAGCCGGTATGCATATCTCCAGCATAAAAAAGTACATAACCTGCACGTTTGAGCCGACGATATCTCCACACGCCGCGATGGCGTCATGAGGGAGATGAAATAAGCAAACCAATGCCACAGAGGAGGCTGCGGCTTCACGTCTGTGATTCGGACATCATCGGTCAACAGGGTCGTCCAACGTCGCGTATGGCTACTTCAACTCGAAGAGTTGTCAGGTGAACTTCAACGCCGACAATCCGGACAACACGAATGCGAACTTGCGCGGACGTCCCTCGGTGAAGGTTATGTGCTTTGTGATTGTACTTCAGAGATTTTTTGGCTTGCCTTTTCTCATTCTTTTCGTGTATAATTGAACTGTAACACGCTTTTAAAGTAATTTATAGTTTAAATATGAATAATTTGAGGCCAAGCAAGGGGCAGTATGTGGAGGTGATGTTGCGGGCAAAACATACCGTTTTTTCGACGAAGGATACGGCGCTCCTGTGGGGTGAGGACGATGAAGCTACTATCATCAATCGATTGAATAAGTATGCAAAGGCTGGAAAGTTGGTGAGAGTTTGTCGCGGCATCTATGCCAAGGATGCGTCGTATGATCGCTTTGAGATGGCGACTCGTATTTATACCCCTTCGTATATCAGTTTTGAGTCCGTGCTTACCCGTACCGGCGTGAATTTTCAGTATTATGACACGATTTTCGTAGCCTCTTATCTTACTCGCGATATCGAGGTTGATGGTCAGAAGATTTCACTGGTACGCATGAGAGGGGATGTATTGAGTAATATTATGGGTATTGAAAATCGTGATGGTGTTTGGATTGCGACTCGCGAACGTGCTTTTCTCGACAGATTGTATGTCAGTAAGGACTATCATTTTGACAATGTAGACGGGCTGGATTGGGAAAAGATTTTTGAAATATTGCCTGTTTATCATAACAAAAGAATGGAGAAAAAGGTCGAAGAATATCATCAGTATTTTTTGTCTCACCGCGATACATGACTTTTAATTTTTCCAAACATAAAGAGATACTTCTCCAGATGCTCAAGGATATCTATACGGATGTCTCCATTGCCCCGCATCTTGGATTTCAGGGCGGTACTGCCGCGCTGCTTTTTTATGGTTTGAATCGCAATTCCGTTGACCTTGATTTCGATCTGCTCGATGAGGACAAGAGGAAAGTGGTGTTCGAAAAAATGCAGATAATCGCATCCAAATATGGGAGGATCGTCGATTCACATATCAAGCGATTCAATTTGGTGATTGTTGTCGCCCACGATCTGAAGTCTCAAAATATTAAAATCGAGGTGAATCGGAGAAATTTTGGGGCGAACTATGTTCTGAAAACCTTGCTTGGAATCGGCATGCTGGTCATGACCGAGGAGGATATGTTTGCGAATAAGCTCATGGCTCTCCATGAGCGTGTTGGGAAAGCCAGCCGTGATATCTATGACACCTGGTTTTTTCTTGAACACAGATGGCCAATCAATCCGAAGATTATCGAGGAGCGCGCTCGTGTTTCTCTACCTGTACTTCTTGAAAAGTGTATTGCGCAGTTGGAAAAGATGAATAATCGCCATATTCTTGACGGTATCGGAGAGCTTCTTACTGATTCGCAGAAGGATTGGGCGCGGGCCAAACTCCTTTCCGAGACTATTTTTTTACTCAAGGCACGATTGGAGAGCGAGAGGTAGTTTTTACCGTATTCCCGGCACCGGGAACTTTGCGCAGACGGTTTTTACCTCTTCTTTTAGGGTGGCGAGTTTTGCTGTGTTTTGCCAGTTATTTACCACGTCATTGATGACACGGGCGAGCCACGTCATTTCGGGTTCGCGCATGCCGCGGGTGGTGATGGCGGGGGTACCGAGGCGGATGCCGGAGGGGTCCATGGGAGAGCGGGTGTCGAAGGGAACGGTGTTTTTGTTGACGGTGATGCCGGCGGCATCGAGGGCGTCCTGGGCCTGCTTGCCGGTGAGATTTTTATTCGTGAGGTCGATGAGCATGAGGTGGTTGTCGGTGCCACCGGTCATAATGTCGAAACCGTAGTTCATGAGTTCAGTGGCTAGGGTTTGGGCGTTGATGATAATTTGTTTTGCGTAGTCCTTGAACTCGGGCTGAAGGGCCTCGAGGTAGGCGATGGCCTTGGCGGCGATCATGTGCTCGTGCGGACCACCTTGGAGACCCGGGAAGACGGCGCGATCGATGGCTTTGGCGTATTTTTCCTTGCACATGATCATCGCCCCACGCGGACCACGGAGGGTCTTGTGCGTCGTCGTGGTGACGACGTCGCAGTAGGGGATGGGGTTTTCGATGGCGAGACCTGCGATCAGGCCGGCGATGTGGGCGATATCGGCCATGAGAATCGCTCCGACCTCATCGGCGATTTCCCGGAACTTTTTCCACTCGAGTGAGCGTGAGTATGCGGAAAATCCGGCGATGATGAGCTTGGGTTTGTGCTCCCGAGCGAGAGTCGCGACCTTGTCCATGTCGATTCTTTTCGTTTGCGGGTCGACTTCGTAGGCTACGACGTTGTAGGATTTTCCCGAAAAACTTATAGGAAGTCCATGGGTGATGTGACCCCCATGGTCGAGCTTCAGGCCCATGATGGTGTCTCCAAAATTCAACAGCGCGAAGTAGACGGCGGTATTGGCTGGGGAGCCCGAGTAGGCTTGGACATTTACATGTTCCGCACCGAACAATTTTTTTGCTCGATCAATGGCAAGATTCTCTACTACATCAACAAATTCCTGTCCACCGTAATAGCGTTTTCCGGGATAGCCTTCGGAGTATTTGTTCGTGAGCACCGTTCCCATCGCTTCGAGTACCGGTACCGAAACATAATTCTCCGATGGAATGAGCTCGAGACCTTCGGATTGGCGTTTTTCTTCGTGGCTGATCGCCTCTGCGATTTGCGGATCAAAGGATTGGATCGCCGGATGAGTATTTGCCATAGAGATGTTTTTTTAAGAAATATGGTAAGTTTTTTTCTCAGTGATGATGATATCTGCCGGCACGTCGTGAGTTGCCCGCGGGACAGCATGCAGTATTTGAAACTCGTACGCAAGGGCTATCTTCGGACAGGAGATTTTTTTCAGGAGGCGATCGTAAAAACCAAGTCCAAACCCCAGACGATTTCCTCTCCTGTCAAATGCTACTCCGGGTATAATGGCCAGATCGATGTCTTTAGGTTTTACTTTTTTGCAATTCTTTACGGGCTCAGGGATTCCCTGTGGATTTGATTCTATTTCATCAAGATCCGAAATTACATGAAGATCAATTCGCTTTGATTTCATGGTGATTTTCGGAAGAACGATCGTCTTGTCTCCCAAGTGTCGCTTGATGAGCGGCCACGTGTCAACCTCTTTTTCATGAGAAATTGGTGCGTAGAAAAGGATAGTTTTACTCTTCTGAAATACTTCGAGTGCCGCAAGGCGATGAATTATGCTCGTATCTTTGAGCTTTCGAGTTGAGGCTCGATGAAATTTTCTTCGGAGACGTATTGCCAGCCGGATGGCTTTTTTTACCATGGCACTTTCATTTAATCATATTTCCTCTTTTTTGTCAGCTTGAAAATTATGGAAAACGGACTAGAATTTTCTGTGCGCTTTTGATTCATTTACCACTTTTTTATGATATTTGACACTTCTTCAAAAAAACTCCTCTCGGCAGTCGCCCTCATCGGTCTGCTCGCCGGATTCGTCGGTGGAGTCTTTGGTTATCGCGTTGCGGAAAAATCTGTGCGTGCTCCGCAAATCCGCAACATTACCGAAGAAAAAAAATACCTCGAGGAGTCCGATTACATCAGTGCGATCCAGAAGGTGAGTCCGGCTGTGGTTTCGATTATCCAGTCGAAGTATGTTCAGGATTACTACCTTCAACCGAATCTTTTCTTCCAGGGAGATCCCTTCTTTGAGCAGTTCTTCGGGCAGCAGTTTGGAAAGCCCCAGCAGCGAAAATCTTCAGGAAAAGGTCAGAAGCAGAAGGTTGGCGGAGGGAGTGGATTCATCGTGACGAGCGATGGGCTCGTGATTACGAATCGGCATGTTGTTGACGATACCGAGGCCGACTATGCTGTTATTTTGAGTGACGGGCGCGAGTTTAAGGCGGAAGTTTTGAGTAAGGATACCCTCAATGATCTTGCGGTTGTCCGCGTTACCCCAAAAAATGAAGGAGGAAAGGTGAGTTCGTTGCCGATTGTTGAGTTCGGGGATTCTGATTCCTTGAAGGTTGGGCAGCGTGTTCTCGCCATTGGCAACGCTCTCGGTGAGTATCAGAATACGGTTACGGCAGGCATTATCAGCGCCGAGGGCCGTCAGATCACTGCGAGCGACGGTGCTGGCAGTGCCGAGACACTCTCTGGTCTGCTCCAGACCGATGCCGCGATCAACCCGGGAAATAGCGGCGGACCCTTGATTAACATGCTCGGACAGGTGATCGGCGTGAATGTGGCCATTGCCGCTTCCGCCAATAATATAGGGTTTGCCATTCCTGTGAATGATGTGAAACCGGTGATTGAGAGCGTACAGAAGTCGGGAAAAATCGTGAGACCGTTTCTCGGTGTGAGGTACCAGATTTTGACGCAGGAGCGGGCGAAGGAGCTCCAGTTGAGCGGGGTTTCTCGTGGAGCTCTCTTAGTCGGCGATGAAGGAAAGGGCGAGTTCGCCGTGATTCCTGGGGGCCCCGGCGATAAAGCCGGCCTCAAGAAGGGTGATGTCATTCTTGAAGTTGACGGTAAGGAGATTGGACAGGATTTTTCCCTTCAGCAAGCGGTGAGATCGAAGAAGGTTGGTGACAGTATCAGACTCAAGGTGTGGTCGAGCGGAAAGATATCCGAGAAATCTCTTACCCTTGGTCAGGCACCGAATGATTAAATGTTGGACGCTCAAGAATACAGCTTTGAAAAATCCCTTTGAAATTTTGACGAAATATATTACTCTATGCGTTGCGGTCTGACTTTGATTTATTATTTCAAGGTATCAGACCGCTTGTTGTTTTTAAGAAATGGGCCGAGATGGCGAAATGGCAGACGCACTACCTTGAGGTGGTAGCGGGAGCAATCCTGTGAGGGTTCAAGTCCCTCTCTCGGCACCAGAATTTTTGCGGAGCAAAAATTCTTCCCCCTCTTTCTTCTTGTGCCCGGACGCTTAGCTCAGCTGGTAGAGCATCTCGTTTACACCGAGAGGGTCATAGGTTCGAGTCCTATAGCGTCCACCATTTTCACGTCGGGGAAACAGTTTAAACGTTACGTTTTTTATCAAAATCGTTACGCCTTTGGCTTTTGCCAATAGCCCGCTTCTATGACCGCCTCAAGTACTCTTGGCGCCAGCGCCAGCCTCAACTCCGAGTGACTCTTCGTTTGTTTCATGAGTTCCCGTATGCGGGTTGAGCTCATATCAATGGCGCGATCGACAAAGAGTGTTTGTATCCGCCCATCCTGAATTTCACCCTCTTTATCATTGCCGGCTATTCTGAGCAGTCGCTCCTGGAGCTCTTCTGGCAGATCGTAGAGGTATGGTTGATCCGGTTCACCCATTCCGATTACCAACTTCACCCGATGAGCAATTTCTGGTGCAAAAAAGTCTATTGTTTGAAGCAGCCACTCCCGCCTCTGCGAAAGCCGGGCCGTCGGCTTTTTCTTGCCGTTTCTCGTATGCGGCATGAGGAGCCATGGATTTGCCACTCCTCTTTCCTCCAGTCTTTTTCTACTGTTGAGCAGGGGAGCAACATGCTGTATGTGCGGCGGATCGAAGGTACCGGTGAAAATCGGATGAATTCCGTGATTTTCACGGAGGTAGCTTTCGAGATCATATACCAGTCTCATGTCCTTCATCGTGTCACCCATGGCTTTTTTTAGGAGTGGGATTGATCTTAGGGGATCTTCCCCGTATTGTCAATTTCATCAAGCGTGCTATATTGCGTTACGCCTGCGGAAAATAGTCATGGACGATTAGCTCAGTTGGTTAGAGCGTACGATTCACATTCGTAAGGTCACTGGTTCGAGCCCAGTATCGTCCACCATCTCCATAGAGGTCGATGACGGGCTTGGAGTGCGAGCGGCATGTTATTTTTGGGTTATGAGCTGATTTCTATTGTGTCCGACGCCGATGAAATTCATCGGTACTCCGATGAGTTTTTCGAGTGTCTTGATGTAATTTCTTGCGTTTTTTGGAAGCTCGCTTAGATTTTTCGCGTTTCCGATCGATTCGTTCCAGCCCGGGAGCTCGATGTAGTGCGGCTTTCCCGACCGATATTCCGTGCAAATTTTAATCTTCTTGAGACCAGTCAGGACGTCGAGCTTGGTCAGATTGATGTGGGTGAGACCATTCATCATCGCGGCGTAGCGTACCACGACGGCATCGAACCAGCCGCAGCGGCGTGGCCGACCCGTGGTTGCCCCGTATTCGCCGCCTTTTTCGCGAAGATATTCGCCCGTAGCGTCGAATAGTTCCGATGGAAATGGTCCGGCTCCCACGCGCGTGGTATAGGCCTTTACGATTCCAATGATGGAGGTGAGTGAGCGCGGAGGTATACCTGTTCCCGTGATTATTCCGCCAATTGAGGCGTTCGATGAGGTGACGAATGGGTAGGTACCGTGATCAATGTCCAGCATGGTGGCGTTGGCGCCCTCGAGGAGAATGCGCTTCTTTTTTCTCATTTCACTCGCAAGAAGCTCTGCGGTATCTGTGATGTAGGGCGTGATACGGTCTTTCAGCCGTTTCAGGTTCGTGAGTTCTTCCATTTCGTCGTGATTGAGATCTCTGTACATTTTTTTGTGATAGGCGAGATTCGATCGATAGTGATTTTCAAAATTTTTCCAGTTGGGCAGTTCACCGACACGGAGCCCCATGCGATTGATTTTGTCGCTGTAGGCCGGGCCAATTCCGCGTCCCGTCGTTCCGATTTTTGACTTTCCCTTCATTGTCTCTTGGAGTGTATCGATTTTTTTGTGGTAATCCATGACGAGGTGCGCACGATCGGAGATGAAGAGTCGGCCGTGAAGTTTCATGCCCGCTTTTTCCACTTCTTTCATTTCTTCAATGAGCGATGGAATGTGAATCACACATCCATTTCCTATGATCATTTTTGTTTTTTTATGGAGCGCCCCCGATGGAATTTGATGGAAGACGAATTTCTTGCCGCTCACATAAATGGTGTGGCCGGCATTGGCTCCACCGGTTGCCCGCACGATCCAATCGAATTTTTCTGACAGAATATCGACGAGTTTCCCCTTGCCTTCGTCTCCCCACTGGGTACCGACAATGGCCGTGACGTTGCCAAGCTTTTTCATGCGCTCCTACTATATCGCAAAGTTGACTTTTTCCGCAAGTAAGGTAGTGTTTTTTCGTTTCTTTAATAACATTACTCTCATGATTTCACCCGATCTGATTCGTGCGCAGCTCCCGTTTTGCCTCAAGGAAACCGATTTTCCACAGCTTGGCGAAAAATATATCGGCAAAGTGAGAGACAACTATACAACGAAGGACGGGAAGCGTTATCTCATATCGAGCGATCGCTTGAGCGCATTTGACCGTGTCATCTGTACCATCCCTTTCAAAGGGCAGGTTCTCACGCAGATGGCGAAATTTTGGTTTGAGCAGACGAAAGATATTATCGGTAATCACGTGATCGAGTATCCGGATCCGCAGGTGTGCATCGGTATCCAATGCCAGCCGTTGCCGATTGAGATGGTGGTTCGCGGCTACATCACCGGCGTTACAACGACCAGCGCGTGGTATAACTATGAAAAAGGTGTTAGAAATTTTTGCGGGAATGTTCTTCCGGAAGGGCTCAAAAAAAATCAGAAGTTTGAAAAACCCATTTTAACCCCCTCTACAAAGGCAGAACATGGCGATCACGATGAATCGGTGTCGCGTGAGGAGATCTTGAGGCGAACGACGCTCACGCCTGAGCAGTATGATTTCATTGCCGATGTATCGTTGAAATTATATCAGCGCGGGGTTGAGATTGCCGCCAGGCAGGGGATTATTCTCGTTGATACCAAGTATGAATTTGGACTTACTCCAGGCGGGTCGATCGTCTTAATTGATGAAATTCATACGCCTGATTCTTCCCGTTTCTGGTTTGCCGATGAGTATGAAAAACGATTCACTGCAGGAGAAGAGCAGAAAAAAATTGATAAGGAGTACCTCCGTGAGTGGCTTGCGGCCTCCGGTTTTCGCGGTGATGGCGAAATTCCTCTCATTCCAGACGACGTTCGTGTCGAGACGGCCAGGCGCTACATCGAGGCGTTCGAGCTCATTACCGGTCAGAATTTTGAGTGCAGCGTCGGCGATTGTCTTGCAAGAATTAGTAGGAATTTGGGCTTCGTTTAGCTTTTTTAAGCCAATTGTTCGCAATGTGATTGACTTTATGCGTTTTTTTGTTCTATAATCCCTTCCTCTAACTTTTTAAACTATGTCATTCCCATCTGGTCCGACGTCTGATAGCCACCAGTATTTTGGTTGTCTCCTTGATGATGATTCTCCGAATGACGCTGATGTTTTTCGTTTTTTCAATGGGAAATTAGATTCTAGAAGTCGCTCTTTTGCTGCTTTAAGTACTGCGTTCACTGAGCGTTTCGGATTTGATTTGGAACAGTTCGATCCTACAAATAGAAATTTCGCGTTGAATCTCGCGCGTTACAATCGTCGGGTGCGTATCATTGAAGTTGTGGGTGATGTCATCCATTCGACGATGACTCCTGTGATTTTTGCAAACAGAGTGGTTGGTATTCCACTTTCTGAAATTGACCCGGATGATTAATTGTGGCATTCTTCTCCTGTATTAACCATTTCAACCTCATTTCCCATGATTGTTCCCATTCTCCTCGGTTCAGCTTCAGACAAGGAATTTGCGCAGAAGATTGTTGAAGAGCTGAACAGTTTTGGTATTCCCGGTGAGGTTATCGTGGCTTCGGCTCATAAGGTTCCGGAGAAGGTCATTGCGATTATTGAAAAATTTAATAAGGAAGATGAAGTTGTCTATGTCACTGTCGCGGGTCGTAGCAATGGGTTATCCGGCGTTACCGCCGGTTCGAGCTACCATCCGGTGATTGCCTGTCCGCCTTTCAAGGATAAATCGGACTACTCGGTGAATATCCACTCCACCCTTCAGATGCCCTCTGATACTCCCGTTATGACCGTCTTGGAGCCAGCGAATGTGGCCGTTTCCATTGCGAGGATATTTGGAATGACACATCCCGAGTTGCGCAAAAAAGTTGTTCAACGAGTGAGTGATGTGAAGGGTTCATTTTGAGGCTTTTTTAAGGAAATTTTTGATTGTTTTATCTTCAAAATTTATGATTACGAAGCCATTAAACGCACTTTCTCCGCTCGATGGAAGATACAGCGCCAGCGTGGGTGAGCTTTCTTCATTTTTTTCTGAGTTTGCGCTTCAAAGATGTAGAGTCATGGTGGAGATTGAATGGCTTATTTTTCTCTGTAATGAGCTAAAATTAGGCCGTACAAAAAAGTTGAACAGTTCTCAAGTGAGGGTGCTTCGAGCCTTATATGAGAACTTTTCTGAAAAGGATGGCATGAGGATTAAAACCATCGAAAAAACGACCAACCATGACGTGAAGGCGGTGGAGTATTTTCTCCGTGAGAAGCTCCAGACACATGCCGTGAAAGGCTACAGCCCGTGGATACACTTTGCGTGTACGAGTGAGGATATCAATAATCTCTCCTACGCGATGATGATCCGGGATGCCGTGAAGGGACCCGTTGCCAAGGCTTTTCAGGAGATCGTCGGTGTGCTCGATGCTTTTGCGAATCAACATAACCATGTCGCCATGCTTTCCCATACTCATGGTCAGCCTGCGTCGCCAACTACCGTCGGTAAGGAGGTAGCGAATGTCGTGGCCCGCCTCGAGCGCCAGAGCGATCTCTTTGATGACTCGATTATTTTCCTTGGAAAGATGAATGGCGCCGTTGGAAACTATAATGCTCATGTTGTTGCGTATCCCGAAGTTGACTGGATCAAGGCTACGCAGAAATTTATTTCTGCGCTTGGTTTGACGCCGAATATGTACACGACTCAAATAGAACCGCATGACTGGAACGCCGAACTCTTTGATCTTCTGCGTCGGGTCAATGTGATCTTAACCGACTTTTGCCGTGATGTGTGGATGTACATTGGTATGGGGTATTTCAGGCAGAAGGTGAAGAAAGGTGAGGTGGGGTCGTCAACGATGCCGCACAAGGTGAATCCGATCGATTTCGAAAATGCCGAGGGGAATTTTGGTCTTGCCAATGCACTTTTTGGGCATTTCTCAGAAAAACTTCCCGTGTCGCGTATGCAGCGCGATCTTACCGATTCGACCGTGATGCGAAATGTGGGCGTTGCTTTTGGGTATACCTTGCTCGGGTTTAAGAGTTTGCTACGTGGATTGAGCAAGGTGGAGGTGAATGCCGATGTCCTTGCCGCCGATCTTAATGCCCACTGGGAGGTCCTTGCCGAGCCTGTGCAGACCGTCTTGCGAAAATATGGCGTGAAGGATGCGTATGAACTCCTGAAGGAGATGACGCGTGGTCGCGAGTTCGGTCGTGATGATTATATAACATTCGTGAAGAAGTTGCCGATTCCAGAAAAGGAGAGAGCAGAGTTGGAAAAGCTGACCCCGGCGACGTATACGGGACTAGCACTCAAGCTGACGGCGTGAACGTGGTCTTTTCGCTTGCGATTTTTTTGGGTTTTCTGCAAGAATACGGGTGGCATAATTTTTTTGTATGATACTTTCCGATCACGATATTCATGCCCGTATTAAGAAGGGTGATATTCAGTGCTGGTGTCCCGAGAATGATTACTTGACGAATGTCCATGCTTCGTCTCTGGATTTACGGCTCGGTCGATATTTCAAGGTGTATGATCATGCGAGATTCCCTGTGCTCGACCCGCTCCGGCCGGAGTGTTTCGATGGCGTGACGAAGCTCATAGAGCTGCCTGCGAATGGAAGAACGCCGTTTATTGTCCAGCCGGGGGAGTTTGTACTCGGGGTTACTTTAGAGAAAATCAGGATCGCCGACGATCTCGTGGCGCGTGTGGAGGGGCGAAGTTCGCTAGGACGACTCGGCATTATCATTCACTCAACCGCAGGATTCGTGGATGCGGGATTCGAGGGGACTATTACTCTGGAGATTACCAATATCAACCGGCTTCCCGTCGCTCTTTATCCGGGTATGCGCGTTTGCCAATTAGCGTTTGAGCTCATGAGTTCACCGGCGGATGTTCCATACCACAAAAAAACGCACTCCAAGTACCAAGGGCAGATCATGCCGGAGGAGAGCCGTGTGAGTAGTGATCCGGAGTTTGTCCGACTCAGGCAGGAGACGGTTCCTTCGTGATATTATCAGTGAATAACCTTTTCTTGTGTTATTTTTTTGAGAGTCTTTTGAAACTGTTCCCACCATCGTTCCAGTTGGGCGAGTTCCCGCGCCCTCATTTCTTTCGGAATGTTTTCCGCGAGATGCGGCCGATCATGCGGAACTTGTTGTTCAGGTATAATCGTTTCTCCCATATGGGCAAGCGGACGAAGCTTATGTGTCCCAACATTTCTTTTACCGTCGATTTCCAAAAAGTCGGTGTTTGGTGTGCCTTCTCTTTTTAAGGCACGCAGTACATCGCTTCGAAATTGATGGCATGCCTGCGCATATGGAGAGAGATCTTGTTTTTCATTATGCTCAGTAGTTTTTCCAACTGGTTTCACTCTTTCAAGGATATGATCGAGATGTTGTCCTCCGTCTGGCGGCATAGTTTTTTCGTTATGAATTACGCGGGCATTTTACTCATTTTCTCTTCTTTGTCAATTCATTTTATGAATATACGGGGTTCCTGTTGAGAATCAGCTTTTGCAGCGGTATAATCGGCGGGTATTTTATTTGGTATTTATGTTCCAGCCCGTGAATCCGAAGCAATCGTTTCCTGACCTCGAGCATGAGGTGTTAGACTTTTGGGAACAAAATCATATTTTTGAGCGTTCGGTTGCGCAGCGCAAGGGGCGCAAAAAATATGTGTTCTTTGACGGCCCCCCCTTTGCCAATGGATTGCCGCATTATGGCCACATCCTCGCCAATGCTCTCAAAGATGCGGTTACGCGTTACTGGACTATGAAGGGGTACTATGTGCCGCGCCAAAATGGATGGGACTGCCATGGACTTCCCGTTGAATATGAAATTGAAAAAGAGTTGAAGTTAACCGGCCGGAAACAGATAGAGGACCTTGGAGTCGAGAAGTTCAATGGTGCATGCCGAGAGAGTGTCTTCCGGTACACTGCCGAGTGGGAGAAACTCCTGAAGCGTCTTGGAAGATGGGTTGATATGGAGCACTCCTATGCAACGCTCGACAATAATTACATGGAGTCGATCTGGTGGGTGTTCAAGCAGATCTGGAGTCGCAAGCTCATGTACAAGGGTTTCAAACCGATGCACATCTGTCCCCGGTGCGAGACGCCGCTCTCGAATTTTGAGGTGACCCAGGGGTATAAGGATGTTACCGATCTTTCTGTGACGGTGACTTTTCCGTTGAAGGAGGGGGCGTACGAGGGGTGTGAGATGCTCGCGTGGACGACGACTCCATGGACGCTTCCCGGAAATATGTTTTTGGCTGTGAATCCTGAACTTGAGTATGTTGTCGTACGCAGCGCGGACAAAAAGTTTATTTTGGCCAAGGCAAGAGTGGAAGCTGCCTTTGGTGATCGTCCGTATGAAATCGAAGAAAGTGTCGATTTACAGCGATTGGTCGGTGCTCACTACGAGCCATTGTTCAATTATTTTGTTCAATCAAAGGAGGACATCTATCGTGTCGTCATGGCTGATTTTGTAACGGTAGATGATGGTGTCGGCATCGTCCATATCGCACCTGCCTATGGTGAAGATGATATGTATGTTGGGGTGAGAGAGAAGGTGACGATGATTCAGCATGTGAAGATGGACGGAATGTTCGTATCAGAAGTTTCTGATTTTGCCGGCAAGTTTGCCAAGGGCCAGGATGTCAACGTCAAGAATTTTCTTGATGAGCGTGGGCGCGTTTTTTCCCATGCCAATATCCGCCACAGCTATCCTCACTGCTGGAGATGCGATACTCCACTCCTCAATTTCGTTACCAACTCCTGGTTTATCCGCGTCACCGAGGTCAAGGAGCATCTCCTTCGAAACAATAAAAAAATTCACTGGCAGCCCGGGCATATTGAGGAGGGGAGGTTTGGCAAGTGGCTTGAGGGCGCGCGCGATTGGGCGGTTTCGAGAAATCGTTTCTGGGGCTGTCCTCTGCCGATTTGGGAATGCGCGTGCGGCGAAACCGTGTGTATCGAGTCGATACGGGAACTCTCCGAGTTGTCGCATGGCGGAGTTCCGATGAGAGAGGGTGAACTCGATCTCCATAAGCCCTACATCGATGAGATCATGATGCCCTGTAAGAAGTGTGGCAATCTCATGAGGCGTGTTCCCGATGTCCTCGACTGCTGGTTTGAGAGCGGATCGATGCCTTACGCGCAGCTGCATTATCCTTTTGAGAATAAGAAAGAATTTGAGGACAATTTTCCGGCCGACTTCATCGCCGAGGGTCTCGATCAGACCCGAGGATGGTTCTATACCCTCCATGTCATTTCTACCATCCTCTTCAATAAGCCTGCATTTGGCAATGTCATCGTGAATGGCATCCTCTTGGCCAGCGACGGTGAAAAACTCTCGAAGCGCAAGAAAAATTATCCCGATCCGAATACGCTCTTCGAAACCCGGGGAGTCGACTCGATGCGAATGTTCCTCTATACATCGCCGGCGACTCTTGCGGACGATGTGCGTTTTTCCGAGAAGCATGTTGATGAGGTAGTGAAGTCATTCACTCTTACGATCTGGAATGTCTATTCGTTTTTCATGACATATGCTTCGATTGATGGATGGAAGCCTGAATTTTTTGGTAAGGAGCTCCACAAGTTCCGGCCTGAACACGTACTCGACCAGTGGATAATCTCTGAACTCCAAGTGCTCATTCAGAATACGACTGTCGCAATGGACTCCTATAACCTCATGGATGCCACCCGCCCCATGGTTGCCTTTGCCGATGATCTCTCGAACTGGTATGTACGCCGCAGCCGACGACGTTTCTGGAAATCTGAATCGGATAAGGATAAGAGGAGTGCCTATCAGACGCTCTACTTCGTTCTTTTTCGTTTGTCCCAGCTCATTGCGCCTTTCATGCCCTTTCTTGCCGAGTCGATGTTCCTTGGTCTCTCAAGAGGACTTCCGGAAATGAGTGAATCTGTGCATCTCACTGATTGGCCGGACTCCGTGAGTAGGCTCCTCAAACCTCTCCTCAATGAGGAAATGCATATCGTTCGTCAGATCGTGAATCTTGGCCACAGCGCCAGGGCGGCCGCGTTCGTGAAAGTTCGTCAGCCGCTTGCCGGAGCGACTATCGCTTGTCCTGATGAGGTGAGTCAGGAGGTCATCGAAAAGTATCTTGATGTCATTCTCGAGGAGCTCAATGTGAAGAAACTCGAGTTCGTGAAGGAGCTTACTGGACGCGTTACCGTTCGGTATACTCCGCGTTCCAAGGTTCTCGGGCCGAAGTTCGGCAGTGATGTTCAGGCGATTATACGTATGGTAAAGGCCGGAGATGTCGTTTCGCTTCGTGATGGAACATATCAGGTTGGCGATTTTACCTTGACCCATGAAGATTTGGAGGTTGGATACGAGGGAAAAGAGGGGACGGGAGTCGCTTCGCAAAATGGTTATACGCTCATTCTTGATACTGTTATCACCGACGAGTTGCTCGATGAAGGCATTGCCCGCGATGTCGTGCGTTTTGTTCAGGAACTCCGCAAGGAGGCACATTATGAAGTAAGTGATCGAATCTTACTCGCTGTTGAAACTCCTGATCCGAAGGTACGGGCTGCCGTTACCTCTTTTGCCGATTATATTCGACGGGAGACTCTTGCGCAGGAACTTCAACAAAGTGGCTCGTTTGATGCCGACATAAGAAAAAATGTCGATTTTGATGGCGTCACCATTTCTCTTGCGCTTGCGAAAGCAGCCACATAATATTTTTACTTTTTTCCTATGTTTCGCTCACTCTTTATTCGCCTCGTTCTCAATGCCGGTTCGCTCTACATGCTCACGTATTTGATGCCAAAGGATATTACCTATACCGGCGGGATTGCCTTTTTTGTCGTCGCCGGTCTTTTCATGACCATTATCAATATCTTCATCAAGCCGATTTTGAAGATTCTCGCCTTGCCCTTCATCATTTTGACAGCCGGTCTTTTCATGATTTTTATCAATGCTTTCCTGCTTTGGATCCTCTCCTACTCGCTTGACATTATCAAGTTCCAGAATGTTTCTCTTGTTATTCAGTCGAAAGGGAGCTATCTTGTGGCAGGTCTCCTCTTTGGACTCCTCAACTGGGTGCTCAACAGCATCTTTCGAAAGTAATTCTTCTTTATATAGAAAAATCTCATGGTTGCTTTTCTTCAGATTCTCCAGGTGGTCGTCTCACTTATTCTCGTTCTCCTCATCCTTACCCAGGAGAGGGGAACCGGCTTGAGTCTCACTTTTGGTGGCATTGGCCATGTCTACCATAGCAAGCGCGGAGCCGAGAAGGTTATCGCGATTGCCACCGTCGTCTTCGCCATCTTTTTTGTTGGCATGAGCCTTGCGTTCCTGTTCGTCTAGTTCTTCACTTTTTCGAATGTTTCGTAGCGTTTTGCGTACGGTTGCTTCGTATTCGCTGGCTGAAAAACTGGTGAGTGTTTTTTTTGTCATTCTCCTCGTTTTTAGTCTGTCTATGGGGGCACTTGGAGGTGGCGTTTCTGCCGATGATGTTTACACCGAGGGATCAGTTGGCAAGATCAATGTTTTAAGTCCTCTCTATGCCAGCTACGGTGAACTTGATAGGGATATCACGTCGCTCGTTTTTTCCGGATTGATGAAGTATGACTCTTCGACGGGAAAGATGATTGAAGATCTGGCAACGATGAAGGTGAATGAGAATCAGACTCTCTACACTTTTACCCTGAGAGAGAACGCCTATTTTCATAACGGCGATCTGGTTACCGCCGGTGATGTCTATTTCACCTATCACGATGTCATTCAGTCGCCCGACTTTGCCAATGCCATTCTCGCGACGAATTTTTCCGGGGTTGATATCACGAAAAAAGATGAGAGAACTCTTGAATTTCGTCTCCCTCAGCCCAATTCATTCTTCCTTACGAATTTGAATATCGGTATTCTTCCTCAAAGTGTCTACGGGGATATCCACATCGTTGATTTGCTCACGAGTGAGATTAATACCCATCCCGTTGGAAGTGGCCCATATTCTGTTGATCGTCCCTATTCCCTGAATAGCCGTGGAGAGGGAAAGATCATCTTGAAACGGTTTGAAAAATACTATGGCGGTTTGCCCCATATCAAAGCTATTGTTTATCGTACCTTTGTTACTCCGGAGCGACTCCTCGATTCGCAGGATGAACTCAATGCCATTTCCAAACTTGATGCTGGAAACCTCTCCGAGTTGAATCAGAAGCGCTTTGCATCGACGATATACATGCTCCCTCAATATAAAGCGGCTTTTTTCAATATGGATAGTCTGATTACCGGAGTGAAGAGTGTTCGCCTGGCTATGCTCAAGTCAATCGACAAGACGAAGCTCATGGAGCTTGTTCCCGGGAGAATTCCCGTTGATACTCCATTTATGGAACTTAACCAGGAGGATTGGGTTTATCAGTCGGATATCGAGGAGGCCAGAGGTGCGCTCTACGATGCCGGGTATCGATATCCTGCCGGGCAAAAATCTGGCTTTCGTAAGACAAAAAAGGGCAATTCCATGAGGATTCGTCTTGCATACCTCGAGAAGGATGATCGATCGAAGTCCGGGAGCGAGGATGAGCAGATCGCGGCATTTTTGAAGAGTAGCTGGGAAGCCATCGGTATTGAAGTTGAGCTTTTTCCTGTTCCTTCATCAAGCCGTCAAGAGTTTTTCCAGAGTCGTGATTATGATGTTCTGCTTGCAGGCCAGAGTCTCGGGTATGATCTCGATACCTACTTTTTTTGGCACACTTCCCAGGCTACTTCTGAGGGTTCAAATCTCTCCAACTATAAGAACTATTCTGCCGATGTTATTATCGAGGATATTCGTCGTTACCTCGATGAAACCCGCAAGAATAAGCGCCTCGGACAGCTTGCCAAGATCGTAAAGGAGGACATTCCAGCCGTATTTCTCTTCCGCCCCAAGTATGTTTATGCCAGTGACGGCAAGATCTCGGGGATGGATCTCTCCCATATTTCTTTTCCAGCCGACCGGTTCTCCCGTGTTCAAAGCTGGGTTTCCAAATAACCGGTCATTGGTCATTTTTGCCGGCCTGCTTTATTTTTTCTTTACAGGTTGAAGTTTTTCGTGTAGTGTCCGCCTGCTTTTTCATGTATTTTAATTTTCCCTCCATATGAAAGTCGTTCTCTTAAAAACCGTATCGAAGCTTGGTCGCCGTGGTGAAGTCAAGAATGTTGCCCTTGGTTTTTTCCGAAATTATCTCGCTCCCCGAACCCTTGCGCTCGCAGCGACTCCCGGACGGATCCGGCAGGCTGAAGACCGCAAGTCGAGAGCTGCGAAGTCCCTCGAGGAGGTTCGCAAGAATGCCGTTTCCATTGCCGAGAAGTTGGACGGTAGTGTCGTCCAGGTTTCTGGAAAGGCAACTCCGAAGGGAAAGCTTTATGCCTCGATCACCATGGCTGACGTGCTTGATGCTGTCGAGAAGCAGCTCAAGATCAAGCTTTCTGACGGCATGCTCTCTTCCCATGACCACATCAAAAATGTCGGAAAGACTCTCGTTCCCGTTCAGCTCTCTGACGAAGTAAAGGCAAGTATCTCTGTTGAGGTTGTCGCCTCAAAAAAATAGATGAAAGGAAGGGTCCTTGGTATAGATTTTGGTTTAAAAAGGGTGGGTATCGCCGTTTGCGATCCTGACCGGAGCATGGTTTTTCCACGGCCTGTTTTGCGTGTCTCTTCATCTGATCAGGTGTACGCGCAGGTGAAGAAGATATGTGAAGAAGAGCATGTTACCGCTCTTGTCGTCGGTCTTCCCTACGATGACCTCCACGTTGAAAATGAGCAGACCGCTCGGGTTCGAACTTTTGGGCAGAAACTCTCGGATGAGTGCTGCCTCCCCGTTTTTTTTGAAGATGAGAAGTATACTACCGCGCAGGCGGAGCTTCTCCTCGATGGATCTGGATTTGATTTCCGTGAAAAAAAACTTTCGCGCGACAGTGTTGCCGCCATGCTCATTTTGCAGTCTTTCATAGAGAGGGTATAATCCTTTTCGTATGACCCTTACCGTTCCTTTCGTTATTTTAGGTTGCTATGCCGCTTTTGTTCTCGTGGTGCTTTTTTTCAAGTGGCTCATTGTCTTTCAGCAGTACCGTGTGCGGAGACGCCAGAAGTGGATTACCCTTGCTCTCCGTGTGCCGAAGGAGAATGAACTCGGGCCAATTGCCGCTGAACAGATCCTGACCACCTTCCATAGTATCAATAAGGACGTTTCTTTCTTAGGGATGCTTCTCGGCGCTACACCCGAACAGGTGAGCCTTGAAATTGCCAATATCGGCGGTACCATGACGTTCTACGTCACGTGCCCCAAACGTCTTCGGAATCTCGTCGAGGGACAAATTTATGCGCAGTACCCCGATGTAGAGATTGAAAAAGTGGAGGATTATTCTGATGTGCGGGCGCTTCGGGCTAGGTGCCGTAGTGTCGACGTCGAGATGCTTTCCCGTGCCGTCGGAGCGGAGTTGGAGCTTGAGGGTCCGGATTTTGATCCCATTAAGAGGTATCCCCAATTCGAGGATCGCATTGCGAAAATTTATGTTGATCCCATGGCGGGTATTACCTCTGCCCTTTCCAAACTAGGTGATGCTTCTGAACAGGTTTGGCTCCAGATTATCCTGCGCCCCCTCGATGATAAGTGGAGACTCTGGTATACCCGTACCGCGTGGCTCATGAATCAGGGGCTCTTTGCCAATATCGAGATGTGGCAGGATAAGTATGCCAATATTCTCTGTACCCGTAAAATTCACCTCCGAATTATTTTTTTTCCTTTCTACTTCTTTTTCTGGCTGAGAGCTGTTTTTTCCGGTACAGGAAAGGATATTTTCTCTCTCAATGAAGAAAAGGCGGAGCTCGAGAGTGAGGCAACTTCGAAGATGCACGAGAAAGAGACCGCCGATACGGCTCGCATGGATAAGATTGTGAAGCTCCTCTACGAGGTTAATATCCGTGTCGTGTACGTGCCAAAAGAGAGTGATGAAGAGGTGAATCGGGCGAAGCTCGAGGAGATTGTCGGTTCATTCAAGCAGTTCAACTTGCCATTCCTCAACGGTATCTCCGATCGTGAATTTGTTATGGACCGGTCTATCGTAGAGAAGTTCCGCATGAGGTGGATGGAGGAGCCGTTTGTTCTGAATAGCGAGGAGCTGGCAACCATCTGGCACCTGCCCAATCAATTGGTTCAGACACCCTGCATCGCTTGGGTGCGATCGAGGAAGCTCGAGCCGCCTGTGGATTTGCCCGGGCCGCACAATACCGATCTCTCCGATCTTACCCTCCTTGGGAAAACGGATTTTCATAGTCTCCACCGTGAGTTTGGCATTCGCACGATCGATCGTCGTCGTCATGTGTACATCATCGGTAAAACCGGCATGGGAAAATCGACGCTCCTTGAGAATATGATTTGTTCTGATATTCTTGCTGGAAAGGGAGTTGGACTCATCGACCCGCATGGCGATACGGCTGACCGTGTCCTCGACGCGATTCCGGCTCACCGAACGAATGATGTCGTAATTATCGACCCCTCGGACCGTAATTTCCCCGTTGCATTCAATATGCTCGATAACATCGATCCTGTTTTGAATTCAATCGTGTGTTCGGGGTTGGTCGGAATTTTCAAGAAGCTCTACGCCGAGAGCTGGGGTCCGAGACTTGAGCATATTTTGAGAAATACCATTCTTTCTCTCTTGGAGTATCCCTCTGCGACGATGCTGGGTATTACTCGTGTGCTGCAGGATGATGAATTCCGCCGTAAGGTGATCAAGAAAGTTGAGGATCCGATCGTGAAAAATTTCTGGCTCAATGAGTTTGAGAAGTACAATGATAAACAGCGCATGGAGGCCATCTCCCCGGTGTTGAACAAGGTTGGCCAGTTCCTCTCGAGTCCCATCATGCGCAATATTGTCGGACAACCCAAGAGCGAGATCGACCTGCGGTATGCGATGGATCATCAGCGAATCGTCATTGTGAATCTGTCCAAGGGTAAAATTGGTGAAGATAATTCTTCGTTGCTCGGCTCGATGATTATCACAAAATTCCAGTTGGATGCCATGAGCCGCGCCAATATTCCAGAAAAAGATCGGGTGGATTTCTACCTGTATGTTGATGAGTTCCAGAACTTTGCGACCGATTCTTTCGCCACGATTCTGTCTGAGGCGCGTAAGTATCGTCTGAATCTCACCATGGCCAACCAGTACATTGCCCAGATGCCGGAAGAGGTTCGGGATGCCGTTTTTGGCAATGTGGGAAGTATGATTTCTTTCCAGGTCGGATTCGATGATGCCGAGTACCTCTCTTCCCAGTTCAGTGAGGAGGTGATGCCGCCCGATCTCGTTTCTCTGAGCAAGTATACGGCCTATACACGATTACTGATTGACGGTATGCCGTCGCGGACTTTCTCCATGGGTACACTGCCACCCGTTGATCTGTCGATCGAGCCTGGCCGACGCGACAAAATCGTCCGCATTTCCCGCGAACGCTTCAGTCAGCCGAGAGAGGTGGTGGAAGACAAGATCAAGAGGTGGTCGGCGAATGGCGCGCAGCGTACGACAGGCGAGGAAGACGCACGCGAATGAGGTTTAGGTTGAAAGTATCTCAATACCGGGTAGTTTTTTTCCGCTCAAAAATTCAAGAGATGCGCCGCCGCCGGTAGAGACGTGCGAAAAGTCTCCTTCTTTGAATCCGAGAGTTTTGAGAACTTCAGATGTATCGCCGCCGCCGATGACGGTGGTGGCTTTGCTTTCAGAGACGGCGTGAGCTGTAGTGCGCGTACCATTTTGAAATGGGGTATATTCCGTGAGCCCGAGAGGACCATTCCAGAGGATGGTTTTAGATGTGGAAATGATATTAGAAAAGGCTTCTATTGTTTCTGGTCCAATATCGAGAATTTTTGTATTTGAGGGAACGGAATCAACCGAAACGCAATCCGTTTCCGCGTTATTCGATATTTCTTTTGCCGTAACAATGTCTGTAGGTAGAACGATCTGATCGGGTGTTACCGTCTTCGCCAGCAGTGTTTTGGCGAGGTCGAGCTTGTCTTTTTCGTAGAGGGAGTGACCGACTTCTTTGCCAAGTGCGGCAAGAAAGGTATTGGCGAGGCCGCCACCGATGAGGATGTGCTTCGCCTTTGGAATAAACTGTTCGATAAGTGCGATTTTATCCTTAATTTTTGCACCGCCGATAATTACCGTGAATGGCTGCTCCGGATTCGTAATGAGTGGTTCAAGAGCCAGGATCTCCTTTTCTATAAGAAAGCCTGCGTATGCTGGCAGAATTGTTGCGATACCATACGTGGATGCGTGGGAGCGGTGACTGACGCCGAATCCGTCGTTTACATAGATATCGCCAAGTGATGCAAGCTGATGTGTGAACTGTTCATCATTTGCCTCTTCTCCGGGATAGAAGCGGGTATTTTCGAGCATCATGATCTCGCCGTCCCGCATGGTTGCGACGGTATTTGCAACCTCCATTCCGATGCAGTCGTTCATTTTTTGAACCGGTTTTTTGAGGAGTTTGCTTAAATGTTCAGCTACTTTCGTGAGTCTCAGCTCTTCTTTCACGTCTCCTTCCGGGCGGCCGAGATGGCTCATGATGATGAGCCTACCGCCTCGTTCGAGAAGATAAAGTATTGTTGGAAGCGCCTTTATCATTCGACTGTCGTCCTGGATTTCTCCGTTTTCATCGATGGGTACGTTGAAGTCCACACGAAGAAGAATCCGTTTGGATTTTGGATCAAAGTCGCGAATGGTTTTAAGTGGCATGTTTGTTATTGTTCGCCTGTATTCTACGCACGAAAGTGTGCCATTTCAACTGCCGCTTGTGCAAATTCTTTTCCTTTGTTGAGGCGTGCGCTTGCCTGTTTCTCATTTTCAACCGCCAGGACGCCAAAAATAATCGGTACCTCTTCATTGAGTGCGACTTCCATGAGACCCTGATACGTATTCTGTACTACGAGATCGAAGTGCTTCGTTTCTCCTCTGATGACGATTCCAAGGGCAATAATGACGTCATATTTTTTCTTTTTTGCGATTTTTAATGCTGCGAAGGGGAGTTCGAGGGAGCCTGGAACTCGGTAGATTTTTGGCTTGGGTACCCTGTATTTTTTAAGACCCTGCATTACACTTTCCAACAGTTTTTTGCCCAATTCATCGTTGAAGTACGGTAAAATTATGCCTATTTGTAGATTCTTATTCCCGCTTTTGATTGATTTTTTGGTGGAACTATTTAGTTTCATGTTTTAGCTTAATGATCCTGTGTATTTCTTTCATAGGTGAGATCTTATATTATATTCCGCTCCTTCAGGAACTGATACTTTGACTGCTCTTCTTTCTCGCGAATCGTGCGTTCGATGTAGCGGGCGATGAGATCGACTTCGAGGTTTACTCTGGCGCCTTTTTTTAACCCACCAAGATTGGTTTCCCGAAGAGTCAGCGGGATGAGTGAGACCTTGAAGGTTGTATCCTCTAGGCCAGAGATAGTCAAGCTTACCCCGTTTATGGTTATGGATCCTTTGAGGGCGAGGAAGTGGGCGAGATCAGGAGGAAATGCGATTTCCAGTTCATTTCTTTGTGTCATGGCAGTAACAGTGCCGGTTGCGTCGACGTGTCCCTGTACGAGGTGGCCAGAGATGTTTTTTTGAAGGGTCAGGGAGGTTTCCAGATTCACCCTCCGACCTGTTTGGTAATCGGCGATGATGGTTCGATTGAGGGTTTCTTCGATCGCATCTGCGGTACATGTATTATGGGTGGTACCCGTGACGGTTAGACAAGCCCCATCTACAGCTATTGAGTCGCCAGATGAGACTTTTGAAGCTATTTTTGGAGCTAAAATAGAAATTGTTTTTCTGTCATTACTTTTGGTAATGGTCGAAATTTGGCCTACTTCCTCGATAATTCCGGTGAACATGTCTGTATTGTAATCTTTTTGTCATGTTTTGTTAAAAGTTTTGTAAGGGCAGAGTGTTAGGGTCCGGGCATTATTCTTTAACTTTTCATTTTATGAGGGGTTACAACAAGGTCATGCTGCTGGGCCGTTTGACAGCAGATCCCGAGTGTCGGCAAACCACGACGGGCAAGTCGGTTGCTCACTTTTCCATTGCGGTAGACCGCAATATGCCCAAGGGTAGTGAGCCTGTCGTTGATTTTCACCGGGTTGTTGCCTGGCAGAGCCTTGCAGATTTTGTCGGCAAGTATCTCAAAAAGGGCATGGGTGTCTTCATCATCGGAGCCCTCTATAAGCATAGTTACGAGGGAAAGCTTGGTAAACAAATCATAACCGAGATCGTCTTGAGAGAAATTAACGTTCTTACCTGGAAGGGCAAGGAGTCCAAGATCAAGGAGCCTGCCGAGACCGTTGTGGAAGAGGTCGAGATGTCGACCGAGGAATTGTCTGCTACAATTAGCGCGTGATCAGTATTGTCATACCAACCTATAATCGGGCGGACATACTTGCTGAGTGTTTGGACAGACTGGCTCATCAGCGTGATGTTGATGGGTTGTACGATATCATCATCGTCGATGATGGTGGGAGTGACCGTTCATCCGAGGTGGTAAGTACCTTCCAAAAAAACTATCCAGGCATTTCCGTCCGATATTTCAAAAAAGAGAATCAGGGGCAGGGGATAGCCCGAAACTACGGCGTGAGACAAGCCAGAGGTGATGTCATCATCTTTATCGGTGACGATATACTCGTTCCTGACGATTTCGTTTTCCGCCATCTGGAGTTTCATCGCAATCACCCCGAGAAAAATGCCGGTTTGCTTGGTTTTATCGAGTGGGATCATCGTTTGCCCGATACTCCGCTCTACACATTTCTCACGAATGGTTCCATCATTCTCGGCCGCTTCGGGGGTCATCAGTTTGCATTTGAAAAACTCGAGGGAAGGTCGAAAGCCAGTTACGATTTCTTCTATACTTCCAATATATCACTGAAGCGCGAACTCCTCCTCGAAGAACCGTTCGATGAAAATTTTCTCGCATACGGCTGGGAAGATATCGAGCTTGGATACCGACTCATGATGAAGCATGGTTTTCGGCTGTATTTTGATAAAAATGTCAGCGTTGCCCATTACCATCCCATGACCGAGGATGCTTTGAAAAAACGCATGTATGTCATCGGAAAGTCCATTGTTCTTTTTGATCAAAAGTATCCTGAACTTGGGAAAATTCCCCGAGGCGTGAAGTATTTTCTGTTTTTCGTTTTTGGTTCGACTCCGATGGTCGGTTTCTTCAGTCTCATGAAAAACATTTTCGGCGGTGCGTTCCACTACTGGTACTATTTTGCCCTCTCCAAGCGCTGCTTCCTTCTCGGTTTGCAAGACGGCATAAAATCACTATAATTCTCCCGTGACCCTCCTCACTCGTTTGCAAAAGTGCGTTTCACTTTTTCTTCTTCTGGCGTTCCTCACGGTTTCTTTGACGGGCTGCTCTCTTTTTCTTAAAAATAATGGTAGTGCCAAGAAGAAAATCACTCTTACCTACTATAGGTATGGCCAGGACGCAGAGGCGGTTGCCCCGCTTTTGCAGAGTTATCAGACGACGCATCCTGGCATAGCGATTTCACTCGTGAGTAAATTTTCGAGTTTCGAGCAGTATGAGGATGCCCTCATCAACCAGATTGCCGAGGGGGGCGGCCCCGATATTTTCTCCGTTCCAAGTACATGGATTTATAAGCATCAGAAAATTATTTCTCCGGTGCCTGAAAATTTGGCTACCGTTGATCAGTTTCGACAAACTTTTGTAGCTGGGGCTGACCGAGATCTCATTCGACCTGATCTCGATGGATCGGGAAAACTTCGTATTTTTGGCATTCCTCTCTTCGTTGATACCCTTGCCGTTTTTTACAATAAGCTCCAGTACGAAGATCGGATTCCCACTCGAGGAAGGGTGGCTGCGCTCTGGAAGGATTTTCTTCTTGATAGCATTTCCCTTACGAAGGCAGGGGAGGGCGGAGCCTTTGATGTTTCTGGCGCGGCGCTTGGAAGAACGGATAACGTCACCTACGGTCTCGATGTTCTCTATGCCCTCATTCTCCAGCATGCGGGAAGTCTCTATTCGCCTGATGGCACTTCCGCTTCGATTCGCACTGGATTTCCTGATGCCTTAAACTTTTTTGTTGGATTTTCTAAGCCCGGTTCGAGTAATTTTTCCTGGAGCAGATCTTCTGCAGATTTGATTGGCAGTAGAGATTTTCTTTCTTTTGCGACCGGAAGGGTTTCAACGATTTTTGGTTACAGTGACACATACGACAAGCTACTTAGACTCATGAACAGTTCTGCGCTCCAGTCGCATAGACCGATCAGCCCAAATAACATTGGCATTGCGCCTCTTCCCCAGATCTATGATGCGGATGCTTCTGTTCAGCCGCGTGTCGCGTATGCGAAGTATGACTTTGAGACGGTTTCCCGAAATTCTGCCCATAAAAATGAGGCTTGGGACCTGCTCCTCTTTCTCGGAAATAAGAAAAATCAGGAGATTTACCACCAAAAGACTCATAAGCCAACCAGCCGCCGAGATCTCCTCGATGCCCAGTCGAAGGATCCGCTCTACGGTGTTTTTGCTGAGCAGGTTGGATACAGTCAAAGTTTGCCGCTCTACCATCAGCCGAAGGTGGATGATTTTTTCCATGCAGCCATTTCCGATATCGTTGATCGCTCCCTCTCCGTGAAGGATGCGTCTGCGACTCTGGAGGGCCAGCTCAATACCCTTCTACCGCCGGGAGGCTTTACCGGTCCAGGCCCTCATGCGATGAAGCGGTAGAGAAGGGGCATTATTCAAATTTCGGTTTTTCTTCTATTGGTTTTTGATTTCCATTGAGGAATGTCTTTATGTCGCTCTCTTTTTTCCCTTCGAGTTGAACTTTTTTTGGAACGAGAAGATTTTTTTTTGTGCCGATTTTTAAACTGCCGCTCTTGATTACTATTGTGCCCGGCGGGAGACTTCCTTCCTCGGTTTCAGCTTCGCTTATTTTGAGCCGCTTTCCCTCCCATAGAGTGTAGCATGATGGCCACGGTGTTAGTGCGCGAATCTGATTCCTGATTTCTTCCGCGGTCGAGAGATTCCAATGAATTCTTCCGTCTTCTTTAGCTATTTTTTTACAAAAAGTAGCTTTCGAGTGGTCCTGTGGAGTGCCTTGAAGACGCCCTTTCATGTAATCGATAGCAGCTTCATCGATGACCGCGCCCCCGAGCAGGGCGAGCTTGTTCGTGAGCGACTCAAGATTATCGTCTTCTCCGATTGCGATACTCTTCGTGAAAATAACATCACCGCTGTCCATTTCTTCATTCATTTTTATTATTGTTATCCCCGTTTCCGTATCTCCATTGAGGAGCGCTTGTTGGACGGGAGAGGCTCCACGGTATTTCGGCAGAAGCGAGATGTGAATGTTGATGGCTCCGTGTTTTGGAATATCGAGAAGCTCTCTGGGGAGAATTTTTCCATAGGCTTCGACGATGAATAGGTCGGGTTTTATTTCATGAATTTTTTCAAGCAACTTCCTGTTTTCTCTGAGTTTTTTCGCTTGCAGGATCGGCAAATTCATTGTTCGAGCATATTGTTTTACTGGATTTCCGATGAGCTCCTGATGCCGTCCAACCGGCTTGTCCGGCTGAGTAACAACCATTTTTACGCTTATCTCAGCGCTTTTTGAAAGTGCGTCCAGTGCCGGAATGGCGAGAGCCGCTGTTCCAAAAAATATGACTTGATATTTTTGCATGGAGTTTCTACAATTCTGTCTTCATATGGAAGATACCACAAGTATATTTCGGGAGGCAAAGAAACTCGTCGATCAGTCGGGAAGGATTCTCCTGATCTCCCATCGTCGCCCTGATGGCGATACCCTTGGTGCGAGTATCGCCCTCCATCTCTATCTCCAGAGTCTCGGGAAGCAGACGACGCTCGCCTGTATCGACGAGCCTTCGGAGCGGTATGCATTTCTGCCAGATATACGAAAATTTGTCCGCGAGTTTGATTTTCGCGAGTACGATCTCATCATTGTTTCCGATGCTGGAGCTTACTACATGACCCATTTTCATACAATCTATCCTGATATTTTTTCTGGCGAGGTTCCGGTTCTCAATATCGACCACCATGCCTCCAATGATCGCTTCGGGACGGTGAATATGATCGATCCCAACTGTCCTTCGACGACCGTACTGCTCTATCGATGGTTTGCCTATTTGTGCGTTTCGATCACGCCGGATATTGCGACGAGTCTCCTTACCGGTATTTACAATGATACTGGAAGTCTCATGCACTCCAATTCCACCGAAGAAGTTTTTGTCCAGTCGGCCGATCTCGTTGCGAGAGGCGGCCGCGTGAGTGCTATTTCCCGATCAATGTTCAGGAGTAATCCTTTGAGCACCCTCAAGCTCTGGGGACGTGTTCTCGAAAATATGCATATTACCGACGACGGTGTGTGCATGTCGGTACTTACCATGGGGGATTTTGCCGAGTGCGGTGCCCATCCCGACGAGTCCGGAGGCGTTATTGATCTGCTCAATGCGGTTCCAGATACGAGATTCTCCCTTCTCCTCGCCGAAGATGGCAAGGGCAATATCAAGGGTTCTCTCCGCACCCGCCGCGAGGATGTCGATCTCTCGAAGTTGGCATCGAAGTTTCACGGAGGAGGCCACAAGAAAGCCGCCGGATTCACGATTCCCGGATCTATTCACAGAGAGGTATCCTGGAAAATTATTGCCGATACGCCATTTCCCGATTCCTTTGAGAATCCCATTTCGGGACTCACTCTGCTTGCGAAATAGCATGTGTTTTGCTAGCATGGTCTCATGTTTCGGAAAGTTCTCACCGTCTTCATTTTTGTTCTCTTCGTTCTCGCCGGTATCCCTGTTTTTTTTGCGACTTCGCTTTCATATAGTATCTTTTCCTCATCTTTTTACCACGACACGCTTGTCGATACCGCTTACCCTCCTCTCGTCGATTCGGTTGTTTCCGGTGTTCATGGGAGCAATCCCGATTTTCAGAAGCTTATCAGTCGTGAGGAGCTCACTGACCTTTTCGAAAAATATTTTAATAGGGAGCTTTTTCGACGTCTCGTCGATGATGCTTCTGTCCGTTTTTTGAGAGATGTTGAGTTCCGTTCACCGGTTTTTGCCGACAGAAAGGCAAAAATCATCGTTGATTATCGACCGCTCGTAGAGCCAACGCAGCTTTTCATTCGCGAGTTGAACCAAAAAATTGGAGGCAAGATGGGCTATTTTGATCAGGCTTCCGAAGAGAAACTTCTCGAAAAAATTTTCCCCTCGTCGAAGAATGATTTCACTGTCAGTGTTCCCCTCGGGGTTTCGAGACAAGAGGTCTCCTTTCTCATTGAGCAGTCTCAGCGTCTTTGGTTCTATTGCGGTGCTTTTCTCCTTGCTTTTGGGCTTCTCATTCTCCTTACCTGGATTCCAGATTTACAGGAGGGAGTTACTTATACCGGCCTCATGTGGTTGACTGGCGGAACTTTCGCACTTTTCCTGATTTTTTTCTTCATGCGTCTCGATTCATTTTTCGCATCTGATATTCATGCCTTTGTGAAAAATAGCTTGCCCGACCCCGCAAGCGCCTCCGATATTACCCTTTCGCTTCAGCACGCTCTTCGAGTTCTTGCCACTGCTTTTGCTAAAATTTATGCACTCGTCTGTTCCGCTGTCATTTTACTTGGAGTCGGAGTTTATGCTCTTGGCAGACGTTTTCCTAACACTCGTTCTTAAAAAAACCATGACTCATCAGCGCTATCTCCTCATCATCGGTATCGCTGCATTTATGAGTTGGATTGGGTGGCTCGTTGTCGTTTTGAAACTCACTCCCTTCGAGTCTACCGGTATGGCACTGGGATTTTTCTTTCTCACACTTTTTTTGGCTCTCGCTTGTTCGTTTGCAATTTTTGGCTTCTACGTCCGTCTTTGGCTCAATCGCAATGAGGTGTACTACCATCACATCAACATCTCTCTTCGTCAAGGAGTACTTTTGAGCTTTCTTACTTTGGGTGCGCTTGCCCTTCAACTTGCCGGGGTTCTCACCTGGTGGACGGGGATCCTTCTCATCACTTCTATTGTTCTCATCGAGCTCTACTTTGCACTCAGTTTCAGATAATTTCCGTTCAGGTAGTTTGCAGATGGTACTCGGGATTCTTGATAGTTCCCATTGTATCGAGGGGAAAGAGGATGAGCCATGCTTTCCCTTCCATGCTTGATGGCGTAATGAAAGAATCGGCCTCTGTCCTGCATCCTCCAATCGAGGAACTTCGGAAGCAGCTCCTCGAGTCCGTCGATACTTGCCGGTTGTCGCCCAGAACGAGATACGAACCCTCGGGTACCTTGAACGTTGTTTTTCCCGGAACGAGCGGATAGGTGTGGCCCTCATTCGTCTTGCTTAGGTACGATTCGCTTAATCTTTTTCCGTTCACGTATACGTATCCGTTTTTCAACTCAACCGTTTCTCCCGGAAGTCCGATGATGCGTTTGATGAAATAATCTTGTCCGTCGATGTGAAGAAGTGTCCGAAAGAGGGCTTCTATCCTGTTGAATTGCTCTGTTCCCGGCGGACGAAATACGACGATGTCTCCACGCTGCGGAGATCCCACAATGTATCCCAGTTTGGTAATGATGAGATATTCGCCATATCCATTATGGCAGATATTGTTGCGATAATTGAGCGTGTTGCACATGGATGTGCCGTGTACCTGGAATGGTGCGATTAAGTACGTCCGAATGAAAAGTACGAGTGCCACGATGATGACGGCGTCGAGGATGATTTCTCCGATGAATTTTATGGCTCCGGGGAGTCTTACCGATTTTTCTTTATTGAGATTCTTGAGATCAATACTCTTTCTGTTGTTTGCATCATCGTGATGGGACATGGTTTCATCTTATTCTTTTTTCCTGCTGCTGACAAGCTTGGCAGTCCGGCTCAATTCGCGTAGTATGTTACCGTATGAAGGCTGCCTATTATTTTTTTGGCGAGTACCTCGAAGAAGGCGAAAAAGTGCACGCGGTTATCCACCGAAGCCTTGCGGTTCTGACGCCTGCATTTATCAAGGTGTTCATCGTCGGATTCCTTTTTCCTTCAGCTATTGTTTATTTTTTCCCCGTCCTCTTCTGGCCAATGATCGTCTGGATGATACTTGCAGTGATGCGTATTTTCTACGATCTCTATGACTGGTATTACTATGTTTGGCTCATTACCGATCGTGGAGTTCTCGACATCCGGTCTCCGAGTCTCTTTGAGGTTTCTACTGCTCGTATCGAGTACCACATGATCGAAGGAGTCAATTACACGATTGCCGGTTTCTGGAGGACGGTACTCGGTTTTGGGGATGTGACCATTGCCAAGGTTGGCAATGGGGCTCCGATGACTATGGAGGGTGCGGCCCATCCGAAGCGTATTGAGCGGCTCGTCCTCCGGTACCAGGAAGAGTATATGGAGCACCATAATTTCAACAGCCACGATGCGCTCAAGACGCTTTTGTCCGGGATGCTCTATGAGCATATGAAGAAGGTCGGACATAATCACCCCACTCCTCAAGTGTCTGAGCCTGCCAAGAAGAAAAAGTAACTCTCTTCCCATGACTGAGCGGTTTGTTTTTATCGCTTCGGCCTTTTCCCTTTTTATACTCTGTTTCGGCTTTTATATTCTTTTTTTTCGGCGGAGAGTTTTCTTTTCTGAACAGGAACTTTCTGACATCCGTTCACGGTTTGCCGACCTTGAAAAACGCGTGTACTGGGACCCCCGGTATGTCGTGCTTGAGGGTGATAAGCTCCTGGAACTTCTCCTGAAACGGTGTAAATTTCGCGGAAGTGTTGGGGATATGCTCAAGAAGGCGGATTCACTTTTCCCCAACATCCAGCAGCTCTGGGATGCTCACAAGCTTCGCAATTTGGTTGCGCATGCATTGGATGTCCGTATTGAGCCAAATCAGGCGAAGAAGGCAATTGTAGCTTTCCGTCGAGCTTATTCCACATTTGGATTATCAGTGTAGTTCTATGGGTCATCAGCCTTTCATTCTCGGAGTTTTCGGACCGCTCGGAAGCGGAAAATCTACCGTTTGCGATATGCTCGCTGAAAACGGATTTGTCGTTTGGAAGGCAGACGATGCCGTTTCTGAACTTTATGCATCCGGAGGGCAGGGTGCAAAACGAGTGGGGGAGTACTTTGGAAAACAATTTCTCTCTTCTTCGGGTGCGGTTCTTAAGGGGAGACTTACCAGACTGGTCCTCAATAGCCGCGCAAAATTTCGTATTCTTGAGCACCTCATCCATCCTCTTGTCGTTAACCATGCGCAGCACTGGATTGATGCCATGAAGCGAAAGGGGAAGCACTGTTTGGCTCTTGAGGCGGCTGTTTTTGACGGTGATGGACTTGGGCGTTTTCCCCATATGTATCTGCGAGTGAGTGCTTCGCGAGAGATTTGTAAAAAACGGGTTTTGCAGCGTAGAAAAAGCTCTTCATACTTTGATTTTCTCTCTGCGAAAATGCGGGATTATCCTTCGGAAATTGAAATTGTGAATGATGTTTCGAAACTCCATTTGAAAAAAGCTTTTGCAAAAGCGTTCTCCAAGATTACAATAGCCCTCGATGGAACTTGAAGCCGTAATCGGTCTTGAGATACATGCCCAGATAGCGACGAAGTCGAAGATGTTCTGTGCCTGTTCTTCGAATGCATACAATGCCGAACCGAATGAGAATACCTGTCCGATCTGCATGGGTTTTCCCGGACAGCTTCCCGTTATCAACGAAGAGGCTGTGCGTAAGGGAGTTACTGCAGCCCTTGCCCTTCAGTGTACGATTCCTCCCTACTGTAAGTTTGATCGTAAAAATTATTTCTACCCGGACCTGCCCAAGGGTTTCCAGATTTCGCAGTACGATAAGCCGATTTCCGAGAAGGGTCTTCTTCGTGTCATGGTGGATGGCCAGGAGAAGGAGGTCAGGATTACGCGCCTCCACCTTGAAGATGATGCCGGAAAGCTCTCCCATGTTCCCCAAGGAACCCTCTGTGATTACAACCGGAGCGGTATTGCTCTCATGGAAATCGTAAGTGAGCCGGATATCAGGAGTCCGCTTGAGGCGGTTGCCTACGCCAGAGAAATACAGATCATTGTGCGTTACGTCGGTGCGAGCGACGCCGATATGGAGAAGGGAATGATGCGTTTCGATGCCAGTGTCTCACTGCGACCTCGCGGCGAGGATAAGCTCTACCCCCGTGCAGAGATTAAGAATTTAAACTCCTTTAAGTCATTGGAGAGTGCGATTGAGTATGAGATCCAGCGCCAGACGAAACTTTGGGAAGAGGCGAAACCACAGGACAAGAATATCACCGTCGGCTGGAGCGATGATAAGGGAGCGACATATTTCCTTCGGGAGAAGGAGGGGGCAGATGATTACCGTTATTTTCCAGAGCCGGATCTCCCGCCACTCCGTATCGATGCCGCCATGCTCGATGGACTCCGTGCCTCGCTTCCTGAACTGCCCTCGGTGCGACGAGGTCGGTATATCAAGGATTATGGTCTGTCTGATGGCGATGTTGCTCTCCTTACCGAGGATAAGGATTTGGCTGCCTACTTTGAAGAAACGCTCAAATCTACACAATATGAGCCAAAGAAGGTTGCAAGTTTTATTACCACGGTCGTGCTCCGTTTCCTCAAGGAGGATGCGAAAGATGTTTGCGATTGTCCTGTAGCGCCTCTGAATCTCGGAAAACTTCTCGATGTCGTGCACTCCGGAAAAATTTCAAATAATATGGCCAAGGGCGAGATTTTCGAGGAGATGTACCTGAAGGGCGTGAGTGCCGATAAGATTATTGCGGAGAAAGGGCTTGCACAGGTGAGCGATACTTCAGAAATTGAAAAAATCGCCGCCGATGCTCTTGCTGTGCATCAATCCGTTGTTGATGAATACAAATCCGGCAAGGTGAAGGTCTTCGGATTCCTCGTCGGGCAGGTGATGGCGCGCATGAAGGGACGTGCCAATCCGGCGATCGTGAATGACATTGTGAAAAAGTTGCTGGAATAATCTGGATGTTGTACAATGGTCTTAACCTTTCTTCCCTCACATGGTTACGACGACGTTGGACATACTCTATCTCTCTCTGGCGACCGGTTTTGTTGTTCTTGTCATTTTTCTTTCGATTACGCTCCTCTATACGATTTTTATTTTGAGGGATGTTTCGAGTGTGACTCAGGATGTGAAGGAAGTCACGGAGCGCGTGAATCAGGTCGTCATCAGTCCGCTCAAGGCGGTGAATTTCATCATTGAACAAATTAAGCCGCATGTCCAAGCGGTTTTGACCAGGGCTAGCCAGAGGTCTTCGGGAAAAAAATCGAAGAGGCAGTAGATTTATGCTACCGGGTGCATAAGAATGGTTGACACGGTTATTTCGTGTTTTTGGTTCTTTTTGTCAGGAATATGTATGGAAACGTTACGACCGCGTTTCTGATCCTTCGCCAGCGGCTCGGCTGTTTTATGAGTCTATAGAGCCACTCGAGGCCGAGATTTTGGAGCCAGATTGGAGCGCGTTGGATTCGTCCTGAAATGAAATCAAATGCTCCACCGATGCCTATGGCCGCCCGGATGGTCGGCATTTTGTGCAGGTTTCTTACGATCCATTTCTCCTGTTCGGGCGAGCCATATGCTACGAAGAGGATATCCGGTTCCGTATCGTTGATGATGTCTTTTATTTTTTCTTCTTCATAGCGCGATGGAGACCCTGCGTACGTTCCTACTATTTTTACTCCTGGAAATTTTTCTTCAAGTTTCTTTTTTGCTTCGTCCGCTATTCCCGTTTGACTTCCAAGGAGGAAAATTTTTTCACCGCTCTTTGCAGATCTTTCTGCAATATCGCGCACGAGGTCAGAGCCTTTTATGAGTTCTGGTATTGGATGGTGTGGTTTTTTGAAAATCAGAAATACGAGATGAATTATGGAAATTACCAGAGATTTTTTTTGCGAACTTGCCGCCCAGAGAATTCCCGTTCCATCTGGCGTGTTGATTGCTGATTTTTGCAGAATGTTCATGAATTCTCCATCTTCCTGTGCGGCAAGGATCATCTCCGGATTCACGGTGATCAGGTGTTTTTGACCTCCATTTTCCTCAAAAAGCATATCGAGAGCCTCCGGCTTTTCCAGAGTATCTATTGGAACTCCGAGAATGATTATTTTTTCTTTCTGCATACGGCAATGTAGTTGTGAGACGATGTGGACACCTCCAGTATTTCAAATTTTTCTTCGAGGAGTTTTTTCAGTTCTCCTTTCGTGAACGCATGGTAGTATCTTTCTATGCGATTTTGCCATCGTATGAAGAGGTCGTTCCAGTCCAAATCGCCGCGGGTTATTTTTTTAGCGACTGCCCGAATTATATTTTTTAGATATTTTTTCTGCCAGAGATTCCACACGCTCACCATGATGCAGCCTCCGGATTTTGTAATTCGCGAGAGTTCGTTTATCGCTTTTTGGCGCAGTTTTTTTGAAGGTATATGGTGAAGAGCCGCGATACATAGTGTCGCATTTGATGATGAATCCGGCAGGGGAATGTTGAGGAGAGAGCCTTCAAGAAATACTCCATCCGGATTCCTCTTTTTCGCTTCGTCGAGAAGTTTTTTGCTTATGTCGACTCCCGTGTAGGAGGTGCCGGGAGGTAAACTTTTTTCCAGTCGCCCGTTGCCGCACCCTATGTCGTATATCGTCATTCCGGAGTGCAGATATTTTTTGAATACCTCAAATTCCGGCCATGGACAAAAGCGGGTTTGCGAAAAACTGACTGCGATTTCATCGTAATCCAGCTTTACTTTTTGTAAAATTCGCTGCGCAATTTCTTCTTTCATATGGTACAATTGGCTTCGCTATGAGCACGAACGTTACCGATGATACCCTGCAGGAACTTGTGAAACAAGCGCTTCGATTGCCTGTTCGCGACCACTACTCGCTCCAGCGCCTTAAACATCAGTATTCTGCGCACTATAGGGTTCCCACGCCCACGAATATCGAGATGATTGATACCTACCGGAGCATGTGCCAAAAAGGTGTCTTTCACCTCGAGAAGGATTTTGTGAAGTTCCTGCGCAAGAGGGGAGTTCGCTCGATGTCGGGCATTGTTTCGATTACGGTTATTACGAAGGCCTTTCCGTGTCCGGGAAAGTGCATCTTCTGTCCGACCGAGCCGAATATGCCGAAGAGTTACCTCTCGAATGAGCCCGCTATTATGCGTGCGATTCTCAATGATTTTGGAGCGTACAAGCAGGTTCGCAACCGTATCGAGAGCTTGCGAAAAACCGGTCACGAGACCGATAAGATAGAAATTATTGTTTCCGGTGGTACATTTTCTTTTTACCCTCATGCGTATCAAACCACATTTACGAGGCAGATGTTCAATGCCCTCAACTATCCGATGAAATCGGCGAGGACCCTTCTCGAGGCTCAAAAAATCAATGAAACCGCTGAAAATCGTTGCGTTGGGCTTTCATATGAGACCCGTCCCGATCATATAACTGAGGCCGAAGTGAAGCGTTTATGTAAGCTGGGTGCGACCAAGATCGAGATTGGCATCCAGTGCCTCGATGATCACATCTATGAGCTCAATCAGCGAGGTCATACGATTGAGGATGTGGAGAGATGCATGCAGCTTCTCAAGGATGCGTGTTTCAAGGTAAATGCCCACATGATGCCGAATCTCTATGGTTCTACCCCGCAGCGTGATTACGAGATGATGAAGGAGCTCTTCGATAACCCCGCCTTTCGTCCCGACTGGATGAAGATCTATCCCACGATGGTCGTGCCATGGTCGGTACTGGAAAAAATGCATAAAAGAGGGGAGTTCACCGCGTATAGCGATGAAGAGCTGATCGAGTTACTTGTGCGAATCAAGCCTTTGATTCCTGAATACGTACGCGTTACCCGTCTCTATCGTGATATTCCCGCACCTACCATCGTTGACGGCTCCAAAATTTCAAATTTGCGTCAGGTGGTGCACGATGAGATGAGGAAGCGGGGTATGGCTCCATGCCGATGTATCCGTTGTCGTGAAATTCGTGGCGGTCTTGTAGATCCGAAAAACTTGCGCATGCGCGTGACAGAGTATGATGCCTCTGCCGGAAAAGAATTTTTCATCCAGTGGGAGGATCCTGTTTCTGACAAGATTTGTGGATTTATCCGGTTGCGATTTCCTTCGCAATACTACAGTGGAAGAAAGCATTTTATGAAAGAGCTGGACGGGTGTGCCTTGATCCGAGAGCTGCATATCTATGGCATGCAGATTCCTTTGAATGATCGAGAAGAGGGGGCCTCGCAGCACTTTGGACTTGGAAAGAGCCTTCTTGAAAAAGCCGAGACAATTTCGCGAGCTTTCGGATTCAAAAAAATGGCTATAATAAGTGGTGTTGGAGTCCGCGAATACTACAGGAAGTGGGGCTACAACCTTGAGGGGACGTATATGGTCAAGAAGTTTGCCTTCCTATCGCCTCGGTGATGGTTTTGTAGCCGTCACGTTTCAAGAGTTTTACGAGCCCCTGGTTGATCTCACTTATTGTTTGAGGGCCATTATAGATCATGCCGGTGATCATTTGGATGAGCGAGGCTCCGAGACGGATTTTTTTGTAGGCGTCTTCGGCGGTAAATACACCACCGCTGCCGATGATTACATACTTTCCGTGAGTTTTTTTGTAGACGTAGGCGATCATTTCGTTGGCAAGGTCTTCGACGATTTTTCCGCTTAGGCCGCCGTTTTCCGGAACTTGCCCGTCTTTTATTTTTGGGTTGTTGCGATTTTTCGTGAGATTGGTACAGACGAACCCCTGGATGTTGTGATGAGTAACATTTTCGATAATTGCATCGAGATTTTCTCTTGATATGTCTGGAGAAATTTTCAGAAAAATCGGTTTTTTGATGTTGAGCTTGTCTACTTCCGTTAGGAGCTTTTCCAGATTTTCCACATCGGTAAACGGTTCGCCGCCATGGGTATTCGGACATGAGATATTTATCGTCATGTAGTCACCGATGTCCCGCATTGTTTTCATTCCTTCGATGTAATCAGCAATGCCTTCACGAGTTTCTACTGTGCGAGTACAGTTTGTTTTTGCGATTGAGACTCCGATGGGAAATTCGAATGTTTTGTTTTTGAGACGCTCGTGAATTTTTTGAGCGCCATCATTTTTCAGTCCATAATATACGACAAGACTTTTTGATTTTGGCAATCTATGGAGTCGGGGACGAGGATTGCCTTCGCAGGATTCGGCCGTGATGGATCCGATTTCTTCAAATCCAAATCCGACCTCCGGAGTAATGTCTGTTAACACGGCATTTTTGTCGAAACCGGCGCTCAAGCCGATGGGATTTTCGAAGTGGATGCCGAGTATCGTTTGTTCAAGTAGTGAATTTTTGTACCCAAAAAAAAGTCGATTTATTGCCCGCAGGACCCGATATTTTCCCAAAAATGTACCTACGGCCGTTATCCGGTCGTGGACATCTTCGGGGTCGAATTGAAAAAGTATCGGTTTGAGGAGGTTTCTGTAGAGAAGCCCGATTATTGCATTTCTGAGTGAGATTACTATTTCCACATCAGAATTATATGAGGGTGGTTGAGGGATTGATAGAGGAGTTTAGACAGTTAGTGTATTTTGTACAATGTATCTTGTGCAAAGTATTTTGGGGGATGAGTTCTCGAATGCCTTTAAAATTCGATTGGCTGCCCTGTTTTGAGTCGTTGAACGCGCAATCGGAGCCGCTGTGTGGCGCTTTGAAGTTGATCTATTCTGGCGACGTCACCTTCCGTGGCGAGCGACTTTTTCATGCAGGATGTCGTCATTTTATTTTCCAACTCTTCGAGTTTTTGAAATTCGCGCTTCAGTGTCGTTTTGCGCTCTTCCAGTTCCCGTACCTCCTCTCCATATTTTTCCCTTCCCCTTAGATAATCCGCGGAGATGAGAAGATCATTTACGTCGCCAACTTGTTTTTTCATTTCCCGCATGAGCTCTTCACAGTCTTCTCCTCTTGCCTCCTGCATGATAGGACGTTTTGGTTCTGCGCCGTTATTCATGGTGGCACAAGCATTTCCTGTACTGAGAATTACCAGACCAGTAGCGATTTTTCCTAATGTGTTCATTGTTTTTTTCGAGTTACTTTGTAATTAAATTTCGGTGCTTGAGTTTATTCTTTTTTCTCTGAATGTCAACTCTGCTAATCGTGAATATATACCTGATTTAGCTTTGAAAGCTTCGCGGCAAGTAAGGGCAGGTGCTTCAAATATGGGTCTTTTTCTATGATGATGCTTGCATAGTTGCGTGCTTTTGAAATCGTGTGAGCGTCGCTGAGAGAGGCCATTTTCAGGTCGGGGATGCCGGATTGGCGGATGCCGTAGATTTCGCCGGGGCCGCGCATTTCGAGGTCGATTTCGCTCAAGGCAAATCCGGATTGGTGCTTTACCATGGCGTTCAGGCGTTTGGTTGAGTTTTGTGATTCTTTATTGATGAAAAGGAAACAGTATGATTGATGGTCGCTGCGCCCAACACGACCGCGAAACTGGTGGAGTTGGGACAGACCGAAGCGCTCGGCACCTTCAATGATCATGATGGTGGCGTTTGGGACGTCGATGCCGACTTCTATCACCGATGTTGAGACGAGAATGTGGATGTCATTTGCGCTGAATTTAGCCATAATGTCATCTTTTTCTTCCTGTTTCATTTTCCCGTGAAGGTAGTCTACTTTGAGGTCAGGGAAGATTTTTTTCGAGAGTTCTCCATACGTTTGTATGACCGAGCGAAGTTCGAGCTCATCAGATTCATCGATCAACGGACAAACGACGAAGACCTGTCTCCCTTTTCTCACCTGTTCACGAATCCAACTATAGGCGTCTTTGCGTTTTTTTTCCGGAACAATGTGGGTTTCGATGGGTTTTCTTCCGGGCGGGAGTTCATCTATGACGGAGAGGTCCTGATCGCCGTAAATGGTCATAGCGAGGGTACGAGGAATTGGTGTGGCTGAGAGTGAGAGGAGGTGCGGTGTGCCGTGCGATTTGAGAGTGTCGCGTTGTTTGACACCGAAGCGGTGCTGCTCGTCGATGATGGCGAGGCCGAGCTTTTTGAATCCAATGTCTTCCTGAATGAGGGCGTGAGTGCCGACGATGAGGTCGCAGGTGCCGGTCTTGAGTTGGCGGATAATATCATCTTTTTGATTTTGTGTTGAGGAACCGAGGATGAGCTGTATGTTGATATTGTATTGAATAAAAAATTTATACAGCGTTTTGTAGTGCTGTTTGGCGAGAATTTCCGTGGGCGCCATGAGAGCTACCTGATAGTCGTTTTTTATCGCGATGAGTGCAGTGAGACCGGCGATAATCGTCTTTCCCGAGCCGACATCACCTTGGACGAGACGGGACATGGGGATATCTTTTTCGAGGTCGTCAATGATTTCGGTGAGCGTGCGCTGCTGGGCGTCTGTAAGGGTAAAAGGAAGATTTTTCAGCATGGTTTCGAGCGCTCCCCTCTCTATTTTGTGATGTTTGATTTTTGAGAGTTCCGAGTGCTGCCAGAGCCATTTTTTGTGGAGCGCTTTCAGTTGGAGTAGGAAGAGTTCGTCGAATGAGAGACGTTTGCGTGCGGCATCGAGGTCTTCGACGGTTTTCGGAAAGTGTGCAAGTTCGATGGCCTGCGCCAGCGATATGAGTTTTTCTTTTGTGCGAATTTCTTCCGGCAGGTAGTCCTCGACGTATTTCAGAAATTCGTTCAGAACGGGCCGAATTTTTTCACGAATCCATTTGGAATTGAGACCCTCGGTTTCGTGATAGATCGGGACGATCCGGCCGGTGTGGAGCTGCTCCTGCCGCTTGTGCTCGACGGTCGGTGCGGCGATTGAGAGGCGGCGCATGTTGAGTTTTGGCTTTCCCGTAACAAAAACATGCATACCTGCTTTGTACATGTGTGTGATGAACTTCTGGTTGAACCAGACGAGCTCAATCGAGCCGGTATCGTCGGTGAGGATAGCTTTCGTGAAGGAGCGGTTATTTGGAAGACGCTTGCTGAAGAAATTTGAGAGTGTTCCGGAAAATGTTTGCGTCTCCCCTGCTCTAGCCTCTGCGATCGGCGTGATTCCGGATGCGTCGGTGTAGGAGCGCGGGAAGTAATAGATGAGGTCCTCGATGGTTTTTACGTCTAATGACCGAAGAAGCTCTAGGTGTTTGGAGGTTGTGGAGAGGGCGGTTTTGAGATTTAATGAAATGGCCGACATCAACTATTTAGTGATTTCGATTTCTTTTCGAATACCGTCAAGCGTTATTTTAAATTGATCGAGAAATCCATAATTTCCAAGTAGAACACTCGGTTGTGATTCCGCGAAGTATACAATAGTTTCTACTTCATAATTTCTAAATCCGTTTTGCTTCAGTGTATATGTAATTTTTGTTTCTGATGAGTATACATTGAATGAATTTTTACCTGCACCAATGAATTTTTCCTTTTTCTGTATATCTAATTTGATTCCTAGTTCCCCCGCCATTTCAATTGGTAAAATGACATAATCTGCTCCTGAGTCTATTATCCCTTCAGTAAAAATAAATCTTTTTCCATTTTTAAAAAATATCCATAAGGAAGGTCTGCTTATGGTTTTTTTCTCATGAACCGCGAATTTTGTGTATGGGAATTTCATACTACATAACCAGCCATGTATCCTGTAGGAATTAAGGCGTATCGAACTCTATATGGGTCTTTATCCTTTACTTTTCTTTTTACTTCGGCAAACGTATCACCTGAAGCGATAACTTTCCTGCCTATTGCCGCTGTCCATTTTCCAGCGTATTTAGCTGCGTATACCATTGGTTTTTCGGTAATCATGTGAGTTATATTTAGTGCCTGTATGATATCAATTTTTCATCTTAAATACAAAAATACAAATTTTGAAGCTGAATTTTGCGTCAGATTTCTTTGACTAGCTTATTTCCTTCGACTAGATGCCATATTTTGAATCCCCAAAATGTCATATATAGGCCAATGGCAATAAAAATTGACCCAAAAGCAATAAGAATATAAAAAAAACGAATATTCGTTTTAATATGATTAGTTGTCACTAAAAAAATTTCTGTTTGTATTTCGTGTTTTTTAAGATTTAATTCAATCTCTTTCGCTTCTTCGGTAGTTGATTTCAATTCTCCACTTTTTACTTCTTCTCCTAATTTGTCGGTGTCTTTAGTTATCCATTTAATTTCAATTCTTGAAATTGCCATGCTTTTTTCTAATTCAAAAATTTCTTTATTTATATTCATGATTTTATCCGCAATAATATTCCCAGTGAATAGGATTAGGACAATTCCTCCTATGGCACAAAATTTGTATAAACTGTCGGTCGGAGTGTTTATCATGGGCATTACGTAAGCTTATAAAACTGTCTCTTCCCTACCTGTAGAATCGAGTCGCCTTCGAGGGTGATGCTGTCGGTGAAGTTATCGATTTTCACGCCGTTGTATTTGATGCCTCCGCCCTGGATGAGGCGACGGGCCTCGCCTTTTGAGGATACCGCTTTGAGTTCAATGAGAATGTCGATGATATCCATAGAAGCGTCGGAGATGTGAATCTCTCTGATATCGTCGGGGGTTTCTTTTTTTGAAAATACAGCAATGAAGTGATTTTCGGCTTCTTGTGCGGCCTTTTTGCCATTATAGATAGTTACAATTTCACGTGCGAGCTGCATTTTGAGATTGCGGGGGTTGGCTCCGCTCAAGAGTTGACGATTGATGTCGTTGATTTCTTCGACGGAAAGGTCGGTGGCGAGTTCGAAGTAGCGAACGATGAGATTGTCCGGAATAGACATTGTCTTGCCATACATGTCTTTTGGATCTTCGTTGATGCCGATGTAGTTTCCGGTCGTTTTACCCATTTTTTTTATGCCGTCGGTGCCTTCGAGAATGGGTACTGTGAGAATGGATTGTGGATTTTGGCCGTAGGCACGCTGTATTTCACGACCGGCGAGGAGGTTAAAGGTCTGGTCGGTTCCGCCGAGCTCGACATCTGCCTGAATGGCGACGGAGTCGTAGCCCTGCATCAAGGGGTACATGAACTCGTGAACATAGATCGGTTCAGCCGCTTTTAGTCTATCCTGAAACATATCGCGCTCCATCATTTGCTGAACGGTGAAGACAGACGCGAGACGTGTCGCATCTTTGAATGAGAGTTTTTCGAGCCACTCTGCGTTCCAGCGAACTTCGATGTTTTCGATGTCGAGAACTCTGGCTGCCTGTGAGAGGTAGTGTTTCGCATTTTCTTCGAGCTCCTGCCGGGTCTTTATGATCCGGACTTCCGACTTGCCTGTGGGATCACCGATTTGCCCCGTGAAGTTTCCGAAAATGATCACCGCTTGATGGCCGGCTTCCTGAAATTGACGAAGTTTTCTTAAGGGTACCATGTGGCCGAGGTGAAGATCGGCTCCGGTCGGGTCGATTCCGAGTTTTACACGAAGCTTCTTGCCGGAATTTAGTTTTTCTTCCAGGTCTTTCTTCACGATAACCTGCGCAACGCTTTTTTCGAGGATGAGGGAGGTGTCGGTTTTCACGTTTGCTATTCTACGAGGCTTTCGAAGCTCAGGCAAGCTGTTTGCCTTTTTACTTCCCGGGGTGTTGACGGCTGGTTCCGACGCCTTTTTTGGCTTCATTTTGCCAAACGCGATTGACATTTCCCCTCTCCTTGCCGTATTACTGTTCCTTCTTTACTTTTTGTTCATGATTCAGGATTCGCTTGTACAGCTCGGTTTTCGCGATAAGGAGGTTCCTATTTTCCTCGCCCTCGTGCAGTCCGGTCCACAACCCGTCAGTGTTGTTACCAAAAAGACGAGATTGAATCGAAGTACGGTTTACGGAGTGCTTGAGTCGCTTGTTGGCCGTGGTTTTGTCTCGAGAGTCCTCAAGGACAATGTGCAGTACTACTGTGCTGTTTCCGGAAACAAACTTCTCGAGCTTCTGAAGGTTCGCAAATCTGAGCTTGAGCGGCAGGAACGAAATCTGACTTCTGCCCTCCCCCAACTCATGGGAATGATGAATCTGTACCTCGAAAAGCCCAAGGTCTCCTACTTCGAGGGAGCGCAAGGGGTGATGATTGCGATGGAGGAGACGCTGAAGTCGAACGACACACTCCTCTGCTATTGCCCCCTCGATGCATGGCTTGAGAGTTCGCTCGCCGATTATATTCGCGATTACATTCATAGGCGGACTCAGGTATTGAAAATTCCCAATCGGGTTCTTGAGTGCGATACTCCATTGGCGCGAAAGTTTTTTTACGAGGAGTCACCTCCGGAGTTCACCGAGCACCGGTTTATTCCCAGCGGAGTTGCTTTCAGCCATAGCGAAGTGAATATTTTTGATAACAAAGTTGCGATTGTTTCACTCCTTCCCGCCAATATGTTTGGCGTGATTCTTGAGTCAAAAGAGATTGCCGATACCCAGCGCGCCATTTTTGAACTGGCGTGGAGGGGTTGTGCATGAGATACTTCTGCCATGCGAGTTCTCTTTGAAAATAACGATGTTGTCGTTGTAGATAAGCCCTCTGGAGTTGCCGTACATCCGGGAAGCGGAATTGTTATGGAGGAGACGGTTGCCGGAGAGCTGCTGCAGCAGTACCCCGGATTGCCCGTTTCCAATGGAGAGGATCGACCCGGTATCGTACACCGGCTCGATAAGGACACGTCGGGAGTTTTGCTCGTTGCGCGCACCGAGGAGGCACTGAAATTTTATATTGATGCTTGGAAGGGGCGCAGGGTTGAGAAGGTATATACGGTTCTTGTTGCCGGTTTGCTCGTGCCCGAAACCGGTACGATCGAGGCACCAATTACGCGCGATCCGGTTCACCGTCAGAAGATGACCGCGATGAAGAATTCTCCGAAAATTGCCGTGACGCACTATAAAGTGATGCGGCATTTTGCTCTTGATTGTCCTGTTACTCTGGTGCGCGTCATTCTCGAGACAGGAAGAACCCATCAGATTCGCGTGCATTTTGGAGCTATTGGATTCCCGGTTGTTGGCGACGATGTGTATGGGAATCGGAGGGTCAATCTGGTGTTTCGCGGTGCGTTTGATTTGCGTCGGCAGTTTCTCCATGCCAGTGAACTCGAATTTCCACTTATGGGTATGAAAAAAAGGCAGAGGGTTCGCAGTGAACTTTCTGACGATTTACAGGCCGTGCTCGATCGACTTTCGTTGACTACGTGAAGTTCTTAACCTGAAATTCCGACCACTTCCAATTTCGTGAGATTCTGCCTGTGGCCTTTATTCCGCATGTAGCGTTTCTTTGCCTTTTTCTTGAATACGCGAACTTTGTCGGTTTTGAACTGTTCGATGATTTTGCAGTCTACGACCGGTCCTTCGAGGTATGGTTCACCGATTTTCACATTTGCTCCATCCGCGGTAAGCAGAACGGTTCTGAAGCTCACTTTTTCTCCTTCTTTTGCTGGAAGTTTTTGAGTATCGAATTTTGTTCCCTTCTCTACCTTGAACTGCTGTCCGGCGATTTCTACAACTGCAAACATATGATTTGTTATTAAAGACAGGTGGATGTTACGTGATTTTTAGCTTGAAGGCAAGGGTATTTTTGGCTTGAATCTTGGTGGTTTTTCGCCGAGAATGAAGATGTCATCCTGCTGGGACACCTGTTATTTTAGCTTTATATTGTGATTTCATTGTTGTAATGACTACGTATTGTATATATTCATCGCCGATTCGATAGTTTTTTTCAGTGATTCCTCGAGGGCTTTTAGTGCTTTTGTTAGGCTTTTTTGAATTTCAGGCTGTTCTGGAGGTGTAAATTTTGAGAGAACGAAGTCGGAGGTGTCCATTTGCGGAGGAAGATTGTAGGGTGGCAATCCCCTGCTTTCGATGCCGATACGGATTCGCGGAAAGTTGACGGTTGGAAGGTGCTGGAGAACCGATTTCATGCCGTTGTGCGTGCCCGCGGAGCCGTCTAAGCGAATTCGTATTTTTCCCAGAGGGAGGTCCAGATCGTCGTAGATGATCCAGGTACTTTCCGGTGCGATTTTGTAGAAATTCGTAACGCCGGATACCGTCTCGCCCGAGAGATTCATGAAGGTGGTTGGTTTGGCGAGAATAATTTTTGTATCGCTTACGTTCCCCTGAGATATGAGTGCTTTGAGTTTTTTTTCTTCCTTCCATTCCGAAAAATTCCAGACTTCCCTCATGAGATCCAGGGCCATGAATCCTGCGTTGTGGCGGGAGTTTTCATATTCCTTTCCGATGTTTCCAAGACCTACAATGGTCATTATTTTACTTTTTTCCATGAGATGGTTTGAGTACAGGGAAATTCTTTTTCTGCGATGATGATGGTATCTTGCGCAGTTGCTCCTTCTTTGTAGAGAGCCTGAATGATGCCAAATTTTTTGAGGTAGTGCCCCATCCTGATGATGGCCTGCGGCTGGCTCATATCCGTCATCTTCGCCAGCTGCTCGATGCGTTTACCTGTTACTTTGTAGTACTTTTTTTTGTTGAACTTTTTTAGGTATTGTATTTCAAAATTCTTCGGATTGTCCAGATGCGGACGAAAAATTTTATGGGATGGTTGTTTCACTCCGCTATTTTCTGAATGGATTGCCTGCTTTGTTTCTTCTTCTTTGAGGACTCGCCACACTTCTTTCATGAGTTCGGGTAGACCTCCGCCCGTCTGGGCTGAAATGAAAAAAAGTTTTTTGAGTTTAAGTTTTTTCTGAAGTTTTGAGATGAAAGTACCCTGATCTTCCGTGGCTACCAAATCGCGCTTATTTATCGCCACTATTTGGGATTTTTTTGCGAGATTTTTGTCGTATTTTTTCAGTTCCGCATTGATTGTTTTGTATGCCTTTGCCATGTCGTTTTCTGTTGCGTCAATGAGATGAATGAGAATTTTTGTCCGCTGGATGTGCTTGAGAAAATCGTGGCCAAGCCCTTTCCCTTCGGATGCCCCTTCGATGAGTCCCGGAATATCTGCGATTACAAATGATGCATCTTTTTCTTTTGTGAATTTTTGGAGATCGACTACGCCGAGATTTGGGCTTAGGGTTGTGAAGTGATAGGCTGCAATTTTTGGTCTCGCATTACTCACGCGGGAGATGAGTGTTGATTTTCCTGCTGAAGGAAGGCCGATAATTCCAACGTCAGCTATGAGTTTGAGCTCTATGATGATGTGAATATCCTCGCCATCCTCTCCGATTTCTGCGATTTTTGGAGCCTGAAATCGCGAGCTCACGAAGTGTACATTTCCATATCCACCCCGCCCACCCTTCGCTACTGCGAAAATGCTGTTTTCTTCTGTGAGATCGGCGAGCAAGCGCTTCTTCTCTTCATCCCAGACCTGTGATCCTACGGGAATTTCGACGTAGAGCGGTTCGCCATTTCGTCCATGTTTGTTGCGATCTCCTCCGTTTTTACCATTTTGAGCTTTGAATTTTCTTATGTGATTCAGGTTTGAAAGCGTTCTGAGATTTTGCTTTGCGATGAGGACCACCTCCCCTCCCCTCCCTCCGTCACCTCCGTCCGGTCCTCCGCGGGGAATATACTTCTCCCGTCTGAAGCTGACGAGACCCGAGCCCCCTTTTCCTCCGATGCACTGAATTTTTACTTCGTCGCAGATCATACTGGCACACTCTATACGTTTTCTTTCCTTTTCGCTATACTTAGGAGGATTGTGCGAAGGTATGCCGGAGTGGCGGAATGGCAGACGCGCTCGACTCAAAATCGAGTAACCGCAAGGTTGTGAGGGTTCAAGTCCCTCCTTCGGCACCAGATGATAATTCCTGCTTGAGCGTCATTGCGGCTTTTTTGCCTGCTACTCTGGCGAGTTCGTCCATGGTGGCTGTGCGAATTCTGCCGAGGGATCCGAAGTGGTTGAGAAGTTTTTTCTTCGTCGCATCGCCGATGTTTGGAAGAGCGTCGAGCTCCGAGGCGACGAGCGATTTGCTGTGCGTTAAGTTGCTGTATGAGACCGCGAAGCGATGGGATTCGTCACGAATCTGTTGCATGAGGTGGAGGGTTTTTGAATCTTTTGGGAGTTTGATTGAGTCGGTTTGGTTTGGTGTAAAAATTTCCTCTTCCTGTTTGGCAAGCGCACAGATGGGAATATCGAGATTCAATTTTTTGAGAACTTGAACGCCGATGTTGAGCTGACCTTTCCCGCCGTCGAGAATAATGAGGTGAGGTTTGACGACGAATTTTTTGTAATTTGCAAGGAGTTTTTTGGTTTCGAGCATGAGGAGAATCCCGTGATCTCCATTCATTTTGTCGGCTTCTTCGATGCGTTTCACAAGATAGTCCGGTGTAGTCTTCACTTCCGTGAATCCAAATGATTCGTAGTACTGCCGTAGAGATTCTTTAATGTAAACGAACCATTTTTTCACTGCTTTATTTTTCTCGATAAAGCGATACATGAATTCATGGCCAAGGCGATTTTTCCTGAATTCGTCTGCAACCCAGAGCGACTGCAGCTCACAGATCTCCCTTGCTCTTTCCTGTTTCCGAACGAAACCGAGGAGTTGCCCTTTTTTTGTGAAACAAACGAAGTCCTCCCGTTTGAGATTTACCGGATCGATGTTTCCTTTTTCTTTTTGTTCTATAATTTTTTTTATCTCTTCAAAGTCTTTTTTTGTGGCTTTTGTAAGTGATATTTCACGGTGGGTCAGATATTTCAGACGACGCGTGAGAACTTCATGCATACTGGCATAGTCGTCGGGTTTGCCATGCGGAATTGTCCTGAGCCTGAATCTCCGATACTCACTGTTTTCGGGTTGACCATTTACCAGTACCACCATCGATGCTACCGTACCCGTTCCGCCGAAATGGGAGATGTCATAACATTCGATCCGTTTTGGACTCCTCGGGAGACCCAGGATTTTTACGAGGTCTTCCAGCGAATCTTTTGGAATTACTTCTTCTTTCATCCACTTCGTTTTTTGCTGATGCGCAAAACTCCGCGCGTTTGCGAGTGAGAGCTGCAACAGGCCATTTTTTTCTCCTGAATGCGGATAGCGGATCGTTACTTTTTTTCCCTTTTTGTGCGTGAGCCATTCTTCAAGCATTTCTTTCGTTTCAAACTTTTCCGGAATCAGAATTTCTACCGGAATGTCTGTTGCGTTTTGATAGTAGTCCCGAAGAATCGCCTCTGTGAGTTCGTCCGTGAGAGGCAGCTCATTCCCTTCGTGAACGGCTGTGAAAATAAAATTTTCCTGTCCAATAATCCTACCGTCCCGAATCTGAAAGAGATTTGCGTATGCCTTCAGTCCATCCACCACGAAGTGAAAAACATCGGTGTCTTTGCGGTCCGGCTCGCTTATTCTCTGTTTTTCAAACATCTCCTCAATTGTCTTGAGTTTGTCGCGCGCGAGGGCCGCCTTTTCAAACCTTTTTTTTACTGCGAAGTCCATCATTTCACTTTTCAGTTGCTGCATGAGTTCGTCGGGTTTTCCTTCCAGAAACCGTATCACCTTGTCGATAATGCTCTCATACTCTTCCTTATTGATGTGTCCAATACATGGAGCTGCACAGCGCCGAATATGGTAGTAGAGGCAGGGGTACTTGATTACCTTGTTTGTTACTTCCACATTCCCCTCTCCTTTCCAGGCGATATCGAGATTACAGTGGCGAAATGGCAGCGCTTTTCTCAGAATATCGAGCATTTGTTTTGCTTTGTGAGATGCTGTTTTTGGGCCAAAGTACCTCGCGCGGTCTTTTTCTTTTCTACGAGTAATGCTTATTCTTGGAAAATCTTCCGCCGTATTTACCCTTATGTATGCGAAATTTTTGTCGTCCTTCATCAGAACATTATATTTCGGTCTGTGCCGCTTGATGAAATTTGTTTCGAGCATGAATGCTTCAAGGTCGCTCCCGACCTCCATGTATTCAATGTCCTCGATGAGGCTCACCATCTGTTCTTTTTTTAGTCCGAGTTCTGCGGACTTCTGGAAGTAACTTTTCACCCGGCTTCGGAGATTTTTTGCCTTTCCTATGTAAATAATTTCACCGTCCGAATTTTTCATCTTGTACACTCCTGGCGATGCCGGAAGATTATCCAGGATGTTTTGCAGCTTTTGGTTCATTGTAAAGGTTCATTGTGAGCCGCATTGTAGCATTTTCGAAAGTCATTTAGAATAGGTGCATGCAGACTTTTTTGCCGCAGGTGAGGAGCGATTCTCTTCCGGATGCCATTTACCGGACGATTGCATTCTTTGATGTGCTTGATTTTTGCCTTACACTTGATGAAATCTCTGATCGTCTCCTGGGGTTTGAGGCGACTACTGCCGACATTTCCGCAGCGCTCGGGTCCGATAAGCGGGTCGAGTGCACCCGTGGATTCTATCATTTGACCGGCAGGATTGAGCTTGTGAACAGACGGGGGCAGTTACTCGAGAATCATAAGAGCCTTGTTGCAAGGGCTCTCCATCTCCAGCGACTTTTTGAGTTCATTCCTTTTCTCGAAGGTGTGTATCTCTGCAATACTCTCGCCATGACGCAGTCCAACCCCGGAAGCGATATCGATGTCCTCGTGGTTGTCAAAAAAGGAAGAGTCTTTTCTGCGCGATTATTTTTGGTTTTTGTTACTCATATTTTACGGTTACGCAGGCATGGCAGAAGGATTTCTGGAAGACTGTGCCTGAGTTTCTTTATCGACGATGAACATCTTGATTTTTCTCCTCTGCTTCTCCAGCCTTACGATCCCTATTTTGCCTACTGGGTGAAGCTCCTCACTCCCCTCTATCTCCGAAGAGACATTTCTTTTCCATCACTTAATTCGTGGATGCGGGGATATTTTTCCCACAGTTCCAATTTCCCTCTCGTAGAAAAATCATCAGGGAACGCCGTTTCACGATTTTTTGAATTTTTGTTTTCCGGTTTTTTGGGGAACCTTGCGGAAAAAGTTTTTGGGCAGTGGCAGATTTCCCGGGCCAGACGAAAGTATGACATTCTTGGAAAGCCGGAGGGGGTCTTCCTCTCTTCCTACTGCCTCAAGTTCCATGACCGAGATATGCGGAAAATCTACCGCGACCTTTTCGAGGCACTCATTCGCTCCTGATGGGTTTTTCGCCTCTTGTTGTTGTTTTTCTCATAAAATCTGATGTCTATTCCGGTTCCCACGAAACCATATTTTTCCCGAATAATTCTCTCGATGTACCGTTTATAGGAAAAATGAAAAAGTTGCGGATCCGATACGGTAATGATAAAGGTTGGCGGATTTGTTCGTGTATACTCGATGTCATATATTTTTACCGTTCTCCCGTGTGTTCGTGGCGGAGCGTGGCGGTGAACCGCTTCTTCCAGCAGGGCCTTGAGCTCATTTGAATTAATTTCCTTTTTTCTCTCCTCGTGAATCTGCATCGCGAGTTCGAGGATTTTTCCTGTGTTTTTTCCCATGATGGCCGAGGTATTTACCACCGGAGCCCACGGAAGAAATTCCAGTTTTCGTTCAAGTTCCGATGAGACGCGATCCATTTCATCCGCGGTCAGTTTATCTGTTTTGTTGAGGACGATAATGAGACCTTTTTTCTCATCCTTAATATACCCCGCAATGTGCGCATCCTGATTCACTATTCCCTCCGATGCATCCATCATGAGTACGGCAATATCCGATTCCTCGAGTGCCTTTATTCCCCGAAGGATGCTCCAAAACTCGATTTCTTTTCCTATCTTTCCCTTTCTCCGTATGCCGGCGGTGTCCTTCAAGAGAAATTGATGATTTTCCCACATGAGTTCCGTATCTACCGTATCCCGCGTGGTCCCGGCAATATCCGAGACGATCATCTTTTTTTGACCGATGAGCGAGTTGACGAGAGATGATTTTCCGACGTTCGGACGACCCAGAATCGCCATGGATATCATCTTCGAATTCTTCTTTGATTCTTTTTCTTTTCTGAATCCTATTTTTCTCAGTTTTTTTTCGACTACGGATTTCATCTCTTCAACGCCTGTTCCGTGTACTGCGGAGACACCATGAATGGTGTCAATCCCCATTGCATAGTACTCTCCGATTTCCGCTTCGTGGCTCCTGCGATCGGTTTTGTTTGCTATGCAGATATATGGTTTTTTTGCCTTCAGTATGGTACGAATGACATGCTCGTCCTCGATCGTCGGTGAGGTACTTCCGTCGATGAGGAATACAATGAGCGATGCCTCTTGAATTGCCAGAAGTGTTTGAGCATAGACATCGCCTTCGATGTTTATTTTTTTTCCGTACTGCAGACCGCCGGTATCGACGAGAATTATGGAGAGTGAATCCAGCTTCGTTGATTGATAAATCCGGTCACGCGTAGTACCTGCAACTTCGGAGGTTATTGCCACTTTTTTCCCGACTATTCTGTTAAAAAGCGTTGATTTTCCCACGTTCGGTTTTCCGATGATGGCGACTATTGGTTTCATGTGGTTTCGTGCATTTTTTTAAGGCTTCGCTTCGTATTGTGCCTGTCTTTTGTCTTTTTTTCTATTCTTTGTTATGATTCGATCATGAGGCGTGTTTTTTCAGCTTTGTTTCTTGGGCAAATTCTCTTCTTCTCGCTTGCTTTCACGCCCGTGTCCGCCCAGAGTTCGGGTGCGATCGACCCTGAGTTTTCCAGTCAGCCAAAAAGTTTACTTCCCGAGGACGATGTACTTCCTCCAGGTATTACGGTTGATTGCATGCGATTCATGAAGAATCTCCAGGGCAGCCTAGATTTTCGAAGGAAGGTAAAGATGAATGAAAAAGGCAGTCCCGGCCAGCTCTTCCTCGATTCCAAGGGTACTCCTTCTTCTGAGACATACTCTCTCAGCTTTCGGGATACTGCGCTTTCCTGCGGCATTAAAACGGGTCGAATTGAACTCTGGCTTGTGCCCTTCTACCTGGTTCGCGTGATTGATTTCGCTCTGCTTCTCGCCGGTCTCGCTTCCGTTTTCTTCATTATTCTCGGATCTTACCATATGATTATCGGTAGCTACACGGAGGATAAGGAGAAGGGAAAGAAAACTATTATGTACGCACTCCTTGGCCTGACCCTAAGTCTGCTCTCATACACTATCGTCAACCTACTTCTCCTCTTTTTGACCGCATAACTTTTCAACCATCTTCCATGAAACTCCACGATATTTTCAAGAAAACAAAAACGATCGTTAAGAATTTTCGCGATACCGTAGCGGAGGCGAGTAGAGAGCCTGAGTACCCCAGTGTTGAGCCCATCCGCGAGGAAGGCGAGAAGACACAGGAGCTCGTCCTCAGAATATCCGGCAAGTCTGTTGCAAAGGCAACGATTATCATTCTGTCTCTCCTCGTCCTTGCCTATCTGATTACCCAGATAGCCGATATTCTCGTTGTTTTCTTCGTCGCTTTTCTTCTTGCTGCTGCGATGGAACCGGCTATTGACAGTTTGAACAAAAAGAAGATACCCCGTGGGGTTGCCGTTATCTTCTTCTATATTGCTGCTGTTGCCATACTTGGTTTTATCGTTGCCTATATTCTCCCTATTCTGGCCCAGCAAATTTCCGAGCTCGCTGTTAATCTCGGCCGGTATCTCAAAGGGCTTGCTCAAGGGCAACAAACCGGTCTCGTTCCCCTTCGTTTTCAGCCTTATGTGCAGCAGTTTCTCAAGAGTATTAACGTTCATGATCTTGCCGGTCAGATTGAAAGTGCTCTCCAACTCGTAGCTGGTCAGCTCTTCACCATTGGCGGCAATCTCTGGGAGGTCATCAAAATTATTTCGCATGGCTTCATCAATACCGTCCTCGTCCTCGTCCTCGCCTACTTCATGGCGGTTGAGAAGCATTCCGTGGACCGGTTTATTTTTGCGTTCATTCCCCTCAAACACGAAGAGTATCTCGCCCATAAGATCATGCTCGTTCAGAGAAAAATCGGTTTTTGGGTTCGCGGAATGCTCATCATGATGCTCTCGATGGGAGCTCTCGTTTTCATCGGGCTTGTCATTCTTCGGGTGAACTATGCCACTGTGCTCGCCATCATTGCGGGTATCCTCGAACTCGTTCCCGTCGTCGGTCCACTCATTGCCTGGCTCATTGCCGTTCCAATTGTTCTCAACCAGGGCTCGTTTGCCATACTCCTTGCCGTTACCATTCTCTACTTTGTCGTTCAGCAAATTGAGGGTCATGTTCTCATTCCCATCGTCATGAAAAAGGTCGTTGGTCTCAATCCCATTGTCATTCTCTTCGCCCTCCTCGTGGGTTTTGAGTTCCTCGGAATTCTCGGGGCAGTACTGTCCGTACCGGTAGCCACGATGATTTCCATTTTCGTGAATGATTTTTTTGAGAAACCGAAACGCGAGGTAAAGCACTAGCTTATCTCCAGTTTTTTTTGATGCTCCTGCCAAAGAGCTGAGACGTGGTCTATAAATTTTTCTTTAAATCTTTCCGTTGAAAATTTTTCTGCGTGTTTTCTGATTTCTTCCGACGAGAAGTTTCCATATTTTTCTTCGAAGTCTCTCACGGCCTGTACGATTCCTGCCGCGGTTTGTTCTTCAAAAAATATTCCGGTTACATTTTCTCTCATCGATTCCATGGCACCTCCACCCCTGTAGGCGATCACCGGTCTCCCGCTTGCCATGCTTTCGAGCGACGTAATGCCGAAGTCCTCGACTTGCGGAAATATGAGAGCCTTGGCCTGCGCATAGACTTTCGGCAGTTCTTCATCTGGAACGTATCCCGCGAACATAATGTTACTTTTTGCAATCTTTTTCAGTTCTTTTTCCTGTACTCCCGTTCCAACAACCATGAGTGATTTTCCCAGCACATTAAAAGCTTCGATGATCGTTTTGAATTGTTTGTATGGAGTGAGCCGTCCGATGGCCAGGTAGTAGTTTTTTTCTCCTCTCTCAATGCGAAAACGTTTCATATCTACCCCCGGATGAATGACATCCGCTTCTTTTCTGTAGTATTTTCGAATTCTCTTTCTGACAAACTGCGAGTTCGTACAGTAATGATCGGCTCTTTCCGCCGCCAGTCTGTCCCACATGCGAATGTCATGCATCAGGCGCAGGCCGATTTTTTTTATGAGCGACAGCATGCTGTACTGTTTGAAATACTCTCCGTGATTGTCCCATGCATATCGCATCGGCGTGTGGCAGTAGCAAATATGGAGTGTATCGGGTTTGGTGATGATACCTTTTGCGCAGCTGTGCGAACTCGAAATCACAATATCATACGCATCGAGATTCATGCTCTCAAATACCGAAGGCATGAACGGAAGGAGATGTTGGTGGTGTGAAATGGCCAGCGGAATTTTTTGAAGGTATGATGTCATGATTTTTGCTTTTTCAAATCCCGGCACTTTTTTTCCATCGTAGAGCGACGTGTATATGGGAGCCAATGGAAAGATTTCATGAAATGCCCGAATAACTTTCTCGGCGCCCCCATTCACCGTTAACCAATCGCAGACAATAGCGATTTTTGCATTTCGTAGAAGCATGATTCCATAGTAGGCGTCTTAGCTTCCCAAATCAATGTTGAATGTCTTTGATCCCAGCTTCTTCTTTTTTTCTTCTTCGAGAAATTTCAGAAATTCAGGCGCGGATTGAAAATTGTCCGGAAGTTTCATTCCCGCCGCCTGTTTTGTCTCGATCCAGTTTGTGAGTATGCTCCTGTCTTCTACGCCCGGTGCTTTGTCGAGCACCGCCGTCAGTGCTTTTTTATATGGGTCATTTCCTTCTAGCTGATCTGCCGCTTTTGCCCTGAAGAGTTTCACCACGTTGTTGTTCGGGTCCCGCTCGAGGAGGCGTTCGCAGATGTGAATTACATCGACGTACCTCTTGTCGTTAAACCACATCCCGATGAGTTCCGTAATGACATCCTCGTCTTTTTTTGGCAAAAAACTCGCATGTTCCGTCGAGATGTCATTTGCCAGGATGAGATTCCCGGCTTTCCGTTTCATGAGAAGGAGAAGATATGCGAAGCTTCCCCCTGCGAGTAGCAGCGCCGGAAGTACGTATCCATACGAGACCAGTGAATTAAAGGCTCCGTGAATCCCCATTGCGAGCAGAAGTCCGTGGAGGATACGCTGCTGCCGATAGGCATTACTGAGAGGCGTTCCAAAGTGTGTGTTCAAAAATTTTGCCAGGTAGAGATTCTTCCCTTCCCATTTCGACTCTTCCCGGAAATCAATGGCGAACTTGCTTATTCCGTATTGATAGCCAAATATTCCCGATACGCCCACGTGCATGCACGTCGTAAATATGCTCCGAATGATGTAGGTTCCGATGAGCTCCTTCATTTGTCCCGCCTCGATCATGCGGAAGAAGTATGGATAGATATTTTCCGTCAATGAGAAGCCGAGAGCTGCGATGATGCTGAATTTGATCGAGTCGTTGACCGTTTGCACCAGCAGGTACTTTTGGTCGATGAATCGAAGAATGAACTGCTTGAATACCTCCTCTAGCATTGCAAGTATGACGATGATTATGATTGCGCCTGCCGTCACGTTAATGCGACTTTCACCAATTGCCCTCAGAAAGTTTGTGCATGGAAATACCGCAAATAATTTTTGCATGAGGAGGAGCGGCACTACCGTTGCCATTCCTGCCATGAAGATCAGTCCCATGACACTCTTCCTCTTTTTTTCATCCGAAAAGAGAAAATAGAGCCAAATGATGGCCGGGAGCAGCGTGATCGCAATCGCGATTATTCCGCTCTTTGAATAGAGCTGAGTGAGATCATTTGAAATTTTTGTTTCCAGACCCGTGTAGCATTGATCTGAGGCGATGAAGTCTTTGGCCCGAAGCGCGAGGTCCTGCAGATACTGCCCAAGATAGCTTGTCATGGAATGTTTACGGTTGAGGAGCTGACGGAGGCTGAATCTGCGTCGTTGGTGTCGCAGGACTTATTGTAGATATCGTAGGTACCTGTGCTGACGCTGGAGGTATTGTTGATGTTGAGACAGGAGCAGGCTGCGGCGCAGGAGTAGGCGATTGTGCCGGAGCTTGAGATGCGACTGGCGTTGGAGCCGGAACGGTAACGAGAACTGGAGTAGGCGCGAGCGCTGGAGCTGGAGCTGGAGCTGGAGTTTGAGCAGACTGTGCTGCTGCATTCAGAATTGCAAACTTTGCTTCATCGATTGATCCGTACATGGGGATCAACTGCGTCAGGCCGATGACTTGGAGAATATCGACGATGTTTGGTTTTGCCTTGACAATCACAATTTGTCCACCTGTCCCTGAAATTTTTCCGTACCAGTCCGTCATATATCCTATCGATTTGCTGTTCATGTATTCGAGTTTTTCGAAATCGAAAATGAGATATAGTCCTTTCGGTACCTGCGTGATGAGCTGGTAGATGGCTTGTGATTTTTCATCGACATTGCTTTCATCGAGCTGCCCCGAGATGCTCACCCGTTTCAGTGTTTTTGAGGCGTCGGTACTCGCGATGTCTTCGATGAGAATATTTGCTTCAGTCATTTGAATTTATTTGGTTAATAAAATTATATTTATACGGTGAGCACTACCCGGTTTGCCGCTGATACAGCCTGTTCTTTCGGCAAATTCGTGTTCTGTGATTTATCCAGTTTTTTCGTAACCGTCGCCTTGATTCCTCCACTTGGCAGGTCTTCAAATTTTGCGCTGTCTGACCAACTGCTCACGATAGTTGAAAGTCCCCTGCCGCGTATCCCCTCGAATACATACCCCGGTTTCCTTCGTTCGGTAATAATTTTTTCTATATCTGCCGCCTTTGTTTTTGTTTTTCCTGTTCCCGTGTCTTCTACCGTAATTGTCAGTGACTCTTCCGGTGCATATACAAGGGTAATTTTGATGTCCTGACCGGATTCGGATCCATGTTCGATAGCGTTGTTGCAAAGCTCATCTACGATCGACTGGAAGCGGTATGCCCACTGCTGCGAGAATTTTGTGGCATTCTTTATAAATGACATCGTGAAATCTCTTATTCCCGACATGAAGTAAGCGTTCGTCGGAAGCAGGATTGATATTCTCACCGGTTTTGTTTCTGGATTTGAGTTTTCCATCGGTTTGTTTTTTTATTTCGTTTCATGATAATAGCAGATTTTTTGTTTTTGGTCAAGTTTTTTCTCCTTTATGTAAAGCTGAATTTTGCACCCCGACTATCTCAGCTTGCAAAACCCTCTCAAATACCGTAAATTGCCACCGCTTTGTTTGTATTTCGTGGGTAGCCTCTATTCCTTCTTCCTCTCCACTCTCGTGTGCGAGCCTTGAAGGGAGCTGACAGGTTACTCGCTTTAACCCCAAGGAATTATGTCTTCTTCTCCGTCCCCCATTTCTATTTCTGCACAGCAGCTCTTTGATGCTGCTGCTCATTTTGGCCATAAGACGTACCGGTGGAATCCGAAGATGCGCCAGTACCTCTACGGTGAGAGATCCGGTGTGCACATCTTTGATCTCCAAAAAACGGCACATAATTTCGAGAGTGCTCTTGCTTTTGCAAAAAAATGCGCAGAGGAGGGCAAGGTCATTCTCTTTGTCGGTACTAAGCCACAGGCCATCAAAATTGTTGCCGAAGAGGCCAAACGGGCTCACATGCCCTATGTTACCAGTAAGTGGATTCCCGGACTCTTGACCAATTACTCTACCCTCTCTAGGAGAATTCGATACCTCCAGGATCTCAAGATGGAGTACAAGATCAATCAATTTGAAAAATACACCAAGAAAGAGGCTTCCAAGCTCAAAAAAATGATCGAGAAGCTCGAGGCTTCCCTTGGAGGCGTGGCCGAGATGACCCGAATTCCGGATGTAATTTTCGTTGTCGATGCCGTTCGTGATCGGCTTGCCATCAATGAGGCAGGACGCATGAAGATTCCCGTTGTTGCGGTCGTCGATTCCAATGGCGATCCCGATGGTGTCTCTTATGTTATTCCGGGTAATGATGATGCGCTGCGGTCTCTCCAATTCTTTGCCGCAAATTTTGCCGATGCTATTTTGCTCGGACGTACTCCCCATAAAAAAGCATAATGCTGCGCGATCGTATTGTTCCTATCCTGAGTGCACTCTGCTATGTGCCATTTGCTTCTGTGGTGTTCTGTCTCGTAGTCCTCCTCCGGTATCCGCACAGTTCCTTTGCCGTTTACCATGTTCGCCAGGGACTCGCACTTTTTTTCGTCTGGTTCTTTTCACTCTTTCTTCTTTCTTCTTCTTTGTTTTTTGGTCTGATTTTCTGGCTCGTGCTTTTCTTTTTTACGTTTAAAACCGGTTTTATGGCTCTCCGTGGCGATAAATTTGCGTTTCCATATTTACAAAATCTTGCCGCTTTCATTCCGGTTGAAAAAATTTATTCCCATCTCACCGGAAGAGCGTTCCCTTCTTCATTTATTTCTTAAGAAAATTTCCTATGACAATTTCGATGGATGATATCAAGAAGCTTCGTGATATGACAGGAGTTTCTACCATGGCCTGTAAAAAGGCTCTCGAGGAGGCCTCCTCCGATCTTGAAAAAGCAGTGGAGCTCCTGCGTAAACGTGGAGAGGCTAAGGCAGTAGAGCGCAGTGAAAGGTCGGCCTCTCAGGGAGTTGTTGCTTCCTATGTGCATAGCAATCTCAAGCTCGGAGTCCTCGTGCAGGTAAACTGCGAGACAGATTTCGTGGCACGTAATGAAGATTTTGGAGTTTTCGCCAAAGACGTTGCCATGCATATCGCCGCGATGAATCCTCTCTACATCAGGCCTGAAGAGGTTCCCAATGAACTCGTCGAGAAGGAGCGCGAGATCTGGAAAGCACAGCTGGCTGCTGAAAAAAAGCCAGAGTCCGTTATCATGAAAATCATGGAGGGAAAAGAGAAAAAATTCAGGGAAGAGGTATCACTCCTCACTCAGCCCTTCGTGAAAAATCCCGACGTATCGGTTTCCCAGCTCCTCATCGATATGGCTTCGAAAATGGGTGAAAATATCCAGATCGCCAGATTTACCCGTTTCTCGCTCTAGATGTTTCTTAAATTTTTTAGTGATGGGCCAATTTGCTTCCATTGATAAGGCTATTGCCGATATTCGGGCTGGAAAAATGGTCGTTGTTGTCGACGACGCCATGCGCGAAAATGAGGGAGATATCGTTATGGCTGCCGAGATGGTGACTCCTGAAGCCATTTCCTTCATGGCAAAAAAAGCGAGCGGCCTGATCTGTGTTCCATTACCGGCAGAGGTTGCGGGTCGGCTGGGTTTTGAGTCCATGGTGAGCGAACCAAGAGAGGTGAAGGGTTGTCACTTTACCGTTTCTGTCGATGCGTCCTCTGACATCAGTACCGGTATTTCTGCGGCTGATCGGGCAAATACTATTCAAAAAATTGCGAGTTTGCATTCTGCAGCCCGCGATTTTGTCCGTCCGGGACATGTTTTTCCGCTCATAGCCAAGTCTGGAGGAGTACTTGCGCGAGCTGGGCATACTGAAGCTGCCTGTGATCTCTCCCGCCTGGCCGGTTTTGAACCTATCGGTGTTATTTGTGAAATAATGCTCGATGGTGGCGAGATGGCGAAGGGTGAAGAGCTCTTTGCATTTGCAGCGGATTACCATCTTACTATCGTCAGCATTCAGGATCTCATTGCCTACCGTATGTCCCATGAATCTCTCGTTGAGAAAACGGCGGATAGTACGCTTCCTACCGAATACGGCGACTTCCATATGAGTGTCTATCGCGATGCGGTTGAGGGGAGGGAGCATGTAGCTCTCGTGCATGGTGATATTCGAGACGGTTTCAATATTCTTGTACGAATTCACTCTGAATGCATGACCGGTGATGTGTTTGCATCGAATCGGTGCGATTGCGGCCACCAGCTCCATGAGGCCATGCGCCGTGTCTCATCGGAGCCATGTGGAGCTATCATTTACCTACGCCATGAAGGCCGTGGAATCGGCCTTACGAACAAAATTAAATCCTACCAGCTCCAGGACCACGGGCACGATACGGTAGAAGCGAACCTTCTCCTTGGATTTGCCGATGACGAAAGAGATTATGGCTTTGCCGCCCAAATTCTTACTCATTTGGGAATACATTCGATTGAACTCCTCACCAATAATCCGAGTAAAGTTCGAGGTATCGAGGCTTACGGCATTCCCGTGACGAAGGTTCTTCCGCTTGAAATAGTCCCTACCCAACTTACCCATCGTTACATGAAGACAAAGAAAGAGAAAATGGGGCACATTCTCAAACATGTCTAAGAGTTCTTACTCTCCACAAGATCGCGCATACATGCAGCTCGCGCTTAGGCTTGCTGCCAGGGGTGCTTCGCGTATTCGTCCCAATCCGCTCGTTGGATGTGTGATTGTGAAGCATGGCCGTATCGTTGGCCAGGGATACCATCGTGTTTTTGGAGGGCCTCATGCTGAAGTTATCGCCCTGAAAAAAGCCGGATTACTTTCCCGCGGGAGCGATTTGTATGTCACTCTCGACCCGTGCAGACATACCGGTAAGACTCCACCCTGTACCGATGCCATTTTGCGTGCGGGTGTGAGCCGCGTTATTTCTGCATTTGGGGATCCTCATGACTGGGAGCATGAAGGGGAACGTATTTTGAAGAAGGCCGGCTTGAAGTTCTCCCGTGGTTTGCTTCGTGATGAGTGTCGAGTTCTCAATCAGATTTATCTGAAAAATGTTTTACTTAGCTTGCCATATGTTACGGTTAAAATGGCTACCACCCTCGACGGGAAAATTGCCACCGCTTCGGGAGAATCGCGTGGGATTTCAGGAAGAGCGTCGTTGCGCGAAGTTCATCGTCTGCGCGCGAGTGTCGATGCTATTTTGACTGGTTCCGGCACGGTCGCTGCCGACGATCCACATCTCGGCGTGCGACTTGTTCCCGGGAAGAGCCCTCTCAGAATCATCCTTGATACCAGTTTGAAAATTCCCCTTTCTTCTGCAGTTTTTCGAGATGAACACGTGCTTGTTGTTTGCGGTTCTGGTGCCAGTAACAAGAAGTCTCTTGAATTTCGGAAGCGTGGAGTCGAGCTGATTTGCCTTCCTGAGCCCATCTCACTCAAGCATGTACTTTCCGCTCTCTATGAGCGCGGAGTTTACAGTATTCTTGTCGAGGCGGGTTCGACGCTCGTTACCGCTCTTCTTCGGGAGAGGCTCGTTGATCGCTATATTCAGTTCGTTGCACCGAAGCTTCTCGGCGGGATCCACTGCCCCACCTCTTTCGAGGGAGAAGATCCTTCAGCTCTTTCCGACGCACTGCGTCTTGAGAAGGTTACGGTCCGTTCTTTTGATCAGGATGTCATGGTGGATGGATATTTGCGTTTCTATTAGGAGTAATGTTATGACGAAAAACTTCTAGTGCATAAATTTCCTCCAATTCTCGTGTCTGAGGAGACCGAGGAACATTCTGAAGATGAGGTATCCTATGATACTCGAGCCGACCAATTTCGAAGTGTTGAGGAGATAAAATTCCGATATCCAACCTTCCATTAGTTTTTGCCACCCGATAATGATAGTCGACATTCCTACGCTTGCCACCATGATTTTTCCAAGTTCACGTCTTTCCCTCGCATCGATGAGCTGCGTTTTCGTTTTTTTCGTTATCCAATGAATCATAAGGAGCAGGGAAATCATTGTCGAGATCACAAAACTCGTCACTACCCCCTTTATTCCCAGATTCAAAATTTTTCCAAAAATTATGCTTCCCGTTGCGTTCAATGCCAGTCCGAGAATGCTTATTTTCATTGGCGTTACGGTATCCTTCTGAGCGAAATAATACCTCGAGAGAAGTGGAATCAGGTTTTGCGCAATGAGACTCATGGAAAAAATTCCGAGGAGTGCTGCAGTCAGTATACTGTCTTCTTCTGAGAAATTTCCACTCCTAAGGAAGACATTTACTATTTCATTCCTTAGGAGAAAAATCCCGCATGTCGCTGGAATGATGTAGATGGCTATATGTTCAATTTTTTCTCTTAGTGTTCCCAGCATGTTTTCTTTTTTTCCTTCTGCCATTTGCTGTGAAAATATGCCGAATGCTACGATGGAAACTGAAATTCCGATTATTCCCAGCGGAAAACTCTGAATGTTGAATGCGAAGTTGAGCGCGGCGATGGATCCAGCACCGAAGGTGGAGGCGATTGCGATGGCGATCAGCTGGTTCAGTTGCGTTACTCCGACGCCAAGTACGCGAGGTAGAGCAATTTTGATAAATTCTCTCGTATCATGACTTCCCATGTTGAGTACTATTTTTATTTTGCTTCCCGTGTTTAGCATGACCGGTAGTTGAATCAGAGCGTGAAGTAAGGCTCCAATCGAGACTCCCCAGGCGATCGCGTATACACCATACTCCGCGCTATAAAGAAGCGCGCTTACGATGATCGCCGTGTTGTACATTATTGGCGCCAGTGCAAAATATGCATACCGTTTCACGGAATTTCCGACCCCCTGCAGCATACTACTTATGCCGAAAAAAATCGGACTCACAAGCATGATGCGCGTGAGATCGGATGTGATTCTCATTTTTTCTCCAGAAAATCCTGGAACGAAAAATGGCGTTATCCATGGCATGCCGATGAAGAGCAGTGCGCAGATCACCACCATGAGGAGCGTAACCGCCGTACATGTTTCCGAAAAAAACTTCCATGCTCTTTCCTTCTCATTTCCATGGTAGTAACTCGAAAACATCGGTACGAATGCAGCGGAAATTGCCCCCATAATGAGGAGTTGAAAAGTCGTATCGGGTATTTGGAATGCCGCGTAGTAGGCATCCAGACTCCCCGAGTCTGTCAGTATGCCGAATTTTCCCGCCAAGATTCTATCCCTCATGAGGCCAAGTATGCGGCTTACCAGTGAGGAAATAGCCAACAGTAGCGTTGCCGAAATAATCTTCTTCTCCATTGTCTTTTCAGCTTTATTGTGCTAGAATGGGGAGATGGAACACATACAAAGCAAGCCTAGTGTACCTGAACAGTCGTGGCTCTACAAAGCGATCCGAATTTATCCCCATGAGCTGAGCCGTACCTTCGTGGTATGGATCATACGTTTCCTCTACCGTTTCGCCTTTGTGGTGAGCTGGACACTCGTGGTAGCCCATATTGCCGCTTCCAGCCATACCGAGACTTCCCTTCCTCTCCTCTTTCTCTTCCATGCCGCGCTTGTACTCTGCGGAAGTCTCCTCTCTACTGCGCTTTTTCGCCGGTTTCACCTTGAGCATGTCTTTCTCGGTTCGATTTTTTTTGGACTTGCCGTTCTCATTATCTTCCAGTTTCTTTCTCCGAATGATACGGTTCGTACCGGTGCCCTGCTCTTTGTCGAGTCGTTTCTCCTCGTCCAACTCTCCATCAACATTGAGACCTTCACCGAGCGTCTTTTCAGCCCTCTTGAGAGTTCGAGAACTTTTCCCGTGGTTGAGTCCGGAGATACGATTGCGACACTTCTTGCCGGTTTTTTTCTTTTTGTTTCCGCTGCCGATCTTTCTCTCTCCCGTGCCATATGGGTTGTCATTATTTCGCTTTCTCTCCTCATTCCTCTCTTTCTCCAGTACCATCTGTTCGTCAAATCAGTTCCCGGCCTGTGTCTTTTTCGTAAACAACTTATCGGTCACCATGGTTCTCATGCCGTAAATTCCGAATCCGTGGAGCGGTTTCGCCTTAAGGCCATACTCAAAAAGCACCCCTATGTTTCTACCCTTGTCGTTATTGTACTTGCACAGTGGTTCTTTACTGTTGTTCTCGAGTACCTCTTCACATATTCGGTTTCCCTTGCCGCCTCTTCTTCCGAGCTTGTACCTGCCGCTTCGGGTGCCGTAGAAAATGTTCTCGTCCATGAGTTTGGTTTCCTCCAAATTATTTTGGCGGGAGCGGCATTGATTTCCAATCTCTTTTTTACCGGCAGAATGCTCTCGGCGTTTGGCGTTGTTGGGAGCATACTCCTCCATCCTCTCGTCTCGCTCTTGAGTTTGGCTGCGATGGTTCTTCATTTCGGATATTTTACCACTGTGGTTTCACGCATTAATGCCGAGGTTACCGGTGTCGTCTATCGTAATGCCTATCAGTCCACCTACTATATTTTCGATGAAGCCGAAAGCCAGTTTACCCGTATTTTTCTGGATGGTGTCGTGCGTCCTGTCGGCTCCCTCGTCGGTACTTTTTTCCTCCTCGTTTCATATTTCTTCGTTTCTCCGGCTTATTTCATTACCGCTCTGCTCGTTGGAGTATTTTTTGTACTCCTCTTCTTTCTCCTCGCGTCCATGAAACTTCAGAAGCAACACACCCACCTCGTTCTCTCCAAGCTCATGAGTCCTTCTGCGAGTCGTGAACTGCGTCTTTCGCTCCTCGACGTTGTTGCCCAGAATCACTTTAGCCTTGATGCTCCTTATGCACTTGATCTCTACCATTCATCCCAGGAATTTCCTCTTTTGCGAGTGAAGCTGCTCAAACTCTTTTCGCAGAGGCGCGAGCATCTCGATCTCATTTTTGAGTCACTCAATTCCGAGAGCCCCGAGATACGCTTCGCAGCTCTTGACTCTCTGACGCTGCTCCTTGAGTCTGGATTTTTTTCAGAGCAGCTCCTGTCTCGACGCGAGCTTATTTCCCGCTTGAAGAAGCGCTACATTGATGAGCAGGATAGCGATCTCCGTTTTTCTCTTGTCATACTGCTCGCCAAAATGAAAGATAAACCAGTTCTTGATTTTCTTCTTTCACTCCTCGAAACCGAACAGGGAGATATGCTTGGGAATGCCATTCTTGCCTGTGATTTCTATGGAGATCCTTCTTTTACCCCTTTTATAGAACCATTTCTCGCTTCCGATGACCCAAGAATTTGGGGGAATGCAGCCGTGGTTCTCGGTAAGCATGAATCCTATCGATCCCTGATTCGCAAGAAGCTAGATTCTTCTCTTTCTCTCGATACCCACGCCGTTCGAGTCACCATTCCATTTGTACTTGGAGTACTTCGGGATGACACGTATTCTGCCCATCTTCTCCGCAGACTCGATGAGTCCAATTCTCCTGAGGAAAAACTCCTCGCAACTTTTGCTCTTGTACAAATGGGTGCTCCATTTGCCCTTCAACACTTCATTGATCAAGCTTTCATGTCTCAGTTTCACGAACCATCCCGAATTTTTCGTCTCCTTCAGGCGTTTTCTGCGCGAGAACGGTTCGTCGTAGAAAAGATCATCCAACAGCGTACCATGACCGAACTCCACCATTGTTTTCGTAAATTTTCTGCCACCAGACTCGATAAACTTTCTCGTGTCGACTTGCAGTATCTTCGAAAACTTTACAGCTTCCTTCATGCCACCGAAAGTATTGCAGAGATTGATGAAATTCTTTCTTCCAAACATGGAATTTCACGACATGATATTCGACATTTCGTTTCTTTACCACTCACCCTCTCCGCCTATGTATAGTCCTACCCTTGTACTTACGATTCTTCCCTTCGATACCGCTCATTTAGCTCAGGCATGCCGCTTTGCCGGAGAATTCGACAAGCTTGGAATGGAGAAGGTCGGAGCGGAGTTCCTTGACCTTGTCTCCAATTTTTCCGGTTCGTACTTCATTGTCGATCTCGAACAACTTCATTTCATCAACAGTGAGGGTATCGGTGTTCTCATTGCCGCCTACAGTCATGCCACGAAAATTGGCGCGAAATTTTTCCTCGTGAGGCCTGATTCTCATGTACGAGACATTTTGCAAACACTTGGACTTTGGGATCTCGTAGGACACAGTGATTCGATCGAACAATGCTTCTCTCCTCCTTTGTCACCTTAATTTTATGAATTTTTTCCGAAGAAATTTTGGCATTAAAATTTTTACGCTCCTCTCAGGAGTTGGCTTGAGTCTTGGTCTTGTCCTTATTTTCCTTCGTATCCGATATGAATTGCAGTTCCTTACTCTCGAGTTCGTCGCGTATGGAATTGTTTTCTTCGTGCTCCTTGCCTACTTTGTTTTCTGGTTCAGCGTGAGTCGGCCACTTAGAGAAATTATTCATGAGATGGAGGCGCTTCTTACCGGCAGGGAGTACAAGAAATTTTTCTCAAAACGTATCGATGAGATTGGCGTCATGGCACACTTCTTCAATGAAATTACCCGAAAACTCCATACCTTTGCCGGCAGTGTTTCGGAGGGACAAAACATGGCCAATGAGCTTGAAGTTGCGGCTCGAATACAGAAGAACATTCTTCCCGCCCGTCCTTCAACCGTTCCAGGTCTCGTTGTTTCTGCCATGTCCAGGCCTGCCGCGAGAGTCGGTGGTGACAGTTTTGATTTCATCGAAAACGATGGAAAACTTTATTTTTATATTGGGGATGCTACCGGGCATGGGGTGCCCGCTGGTTTGATCATGACTATGGTGAATGCCCTTGTACGTGCATTTGTTCGCGTGAGCTCATCACTTGTTACCATACTTGCCGATGTGAATCGGGTTCTCAAGTCGAGAATCGAGAAAACCCTCTTCATGTCGCTCGTACTCCTCCGTTTTGATTCCTCCTCCGGTTCCCTCTCTTTTGCGGGTGCCGGACATGAGCATATTTTGTTCTACCGCGCTGCAACCGGCCAGTGCGACATCATCCCTGCCGGCGGGATTGCCCTTGGAATGATCCCTGAAATTGGCACACTCGTTAAAGAGCAGGTCGTCGATTTTGCCGAGGGAGATATGCTCTTCCTCTATACTGATGGTATTACGGAGGCTCGCAATTCTCAGGGTGAGCTGTATGGTCTTGAGAGACTCAAAGTGGCTATTTCAAAATTCGCTTCACAGTATCCTCCGCAACCCACTTTAACCAAGATTGCTGCCGATGTCGGCTCTTTTGTAGCTGGGGTGCAACAGACCGATGACATGACCCTCATTGCCGTTCAGAGGACCTCGGCTTCTTCTGATGCGAGTCAGTTTCAGTTCTCGACGGATTGGAGAGAGACGTAATGTTGCTCATTATCTCTATTGACTTGCATTTCTTGGACATTTCCTGAGAAACTCTCCACATGAGACTGAGCGATTTTGATTATGAGCTTCCGCGAGAGCTCATTGCCCAGGAGCCTGTCTTCCCCCGTGATCACTCCCGGATGATGGTTGTTCCACTTCGCGATAAGGGTATTCATCATCATCATTTTTTTGATCTTCCGCGTTTTTTGACTCGGAATGATGTGCTCGTTTTCAATCGTTCGAAGGTCATTCCTTCCAGAATCCGATTCGTCCACCGTGGAAAGAAGTGCGAGTTCTTTTTTCTTAAATTATCTGCGAGTGGTCTCTGGGAGGTACTTGTGCATCCCGGAAGATTTTTTCACAAGCATGACAATGGCTATATTGCGAGTGATGTGAGTTTTGAAATTATTGATGTCAATTCTCAAGAGCAACACGGTAGTCGCCTCGTTCGTGTCCATGATCCATATAATCGCCCTTTGTTTGAGCTTTTGGCTGCTATTGGCCAGGTGCCGCTCCCACCCTATATCGCTGAGCAAAAGTCAGTTGAGCATTATCAGACGGTGTATGCGAGGGATCCTGGAAGCGTTGCTGCGCCTACCGCCGGTTTTCATTTTACCGAGCCTCTTCTCCATAGCCTCGGAGAGAAGGGCATCCAGATGGAGTTCGTGACCCTCCATGTCGGGGCCGGTACCTTCCTGCCTGTTACTTCAGATGACGTTACAAGCCACGTCATGCATAGCGAGTACTATGAAATTGGGAAGGATGTTGCGGAGCGTTTGGCCGCTGCCAAAAAATCCGGCAAGCGAATTATTGCGGTTGGGACGACATCCTGCAGAACTCTTGAGAGTGCTTTTTTGTCGGATCCCCCGAAACTTTCCGGCGAGACGAAGCTCTTTATCTACCCTGGTTACCGCTTCGTGTTCGTTGATGGATTGATTACTAACTTTCATCTCCCAAGGAGTACGCTCCTCATGCTCGTATCCGCGCTCGCTTCGCGCGAGCGAGTATTATCGGCTTACATGGAGGCTATTTCTTGTAGGTACCGTTTTTTCAGTTTTGGTGACGGGATGCTCCTTATTTAGCTTTAATTGTTCGTAATTTTTGCTTTTTGTCATTGGTATTTTCATGACATCAAAGCTGATTTCATAGTATAATTCAAAGAAAATAAAAAAATATGACCGTGAAACGTTTTGTCCTCATTTTGTCGCTTCTCTTCGCTTCCGCCCTTCCCCTGAGTGCGTCTTCCCAGTCGGTTGAAGAGGTGGTTCTCTCGAAGTCCGCCGTTTATGTCGGACAGTATGATTTTTCTCTCCTCTCCATACGACTCACCGATTCCTTCGGTACTCCTCTCGCCGGCCGAGCGGTGCGAGTCTATTCATCGAGACTCGCCGACATTGTGAAACCCTATCGATCTTCTCTGATATCCACTGATTCCTATGGCATGGTTGCCTTTGCCGTTACTTCGACCGAGACGGGATACTCCGATTATTCCGTGTTTGATGAGGTGAGCCACAGACAGATAGGCAAGCCCGTTCGCGTGTACTACCTCGATGCGAAGGGTGTCGGAGGCGACAGCCTCGTTGCTGCTTCCACCGTGCCTTCTGCTGAGTCTGGTCCGGCCGAGAGTCTTTCTTTTGAAGATTTACCGGCTTCGATTTCTACGAGTCAGCCTGTTGATTTCACCGTTACTGCGTTGGATGCGAATACAAAAGTCTCGACTTCGTACCGTGGAACGGTTCATTTCTCCGCGCTCGGAGATAATGGTATTTTTGTGAGTCTTCCAAAGGACTATACCTATACGACGCAGGATCTTGGAAGGCATGTTTTTCCCCTTTCGCTCGTTTTCCAGCAGGAAGGAACCTATCTCCTCCAAGTTGTTGACGTGAAACAGTCGACACTCATTGGAACCACCTCTGTCACCGTGAAGGCCGGAGGCGGTGTTTTGAAGAGTTCTTCCAATAAGACCATCATTGGAGCCCCCTCGCCGGGGTCATATTCTACGAGTTCGCTGACGATTACCGGTAGCGGCCCAGATGGAAAGGATGTGAAAATTTTCGATAATGATCAGGAGATCGCTTCTACCGTCATAAAAGTTGATGGGACTTTTTCGTACACCACAAGTCCTCTCCCGGATGGGAAGCATGAATTTGTTGCAAGATCGTTGGATCAAAAGGGAGCCGTTCTTGGCGTTTCCGAAAAGGTTGTCATTACCATTGATACTCAGCCGCCATCGATAGTTTCTGTTTCAGTCATGCCCGCTTTTGATGTTTCTCCTTCGCAACTTGTCCAGATAGAGCTTCAATCTGAGCCAAGGCTCACCAAGGCGCTCCTCGATGTTTCCGGTATCGTTTTGGAACTCACCGAGGATCTCGAAAAAAGCGGCCTGTATCATGGTACTTTCGCTGCACCTGACAGAGAGGGCGAGTATACCCTGAAATTCACACTCAGAGATTCACTCGGGAACGAGTCGAACCTTTCCCATGAAGCGAAGCTTGTCGTACACAGCGCCGGGCTCGTTTCCGCGGTCAATAACCTGAGGGCTTCTCCGGGTGATTATCGGGTAAATCTTTCCTGGAACGTTCCGAAAAGTGGAGTTACCAATATCGATCACTATCGGATATACTATGGTCTCAGTCCTGAAAATCTTACTCAAAAAATTGACACACCGGATTCCACCCTTGCGTGGTATGTTCCGAATTTGAAAAATGATACGAGGTACTATTTCGGCGTCGTTGCTGTTGATAAGCGTGGGGGCCTCGGCGAGGCTGGTACGCTTGCTGTTGCAGTACCGAATGGGGGTAATGTTTCAGGATTTCCCGTCGCTAGCTTCCTTTCATCGAGGTATCTCCGCGGCGATACCGGACCTCAGGTTCTCTGGCTCCTTCCCTTCAGTTACGTGCTCTACTTGCGCGGTCGGAAATTTTTCAGGAAGTAGATTTTCCTCTCCGTGCCTGCTATACTTCGTCTACCTATGGGTTTCATTGGAATTTTCCTCTTTTTTCTGGCGCGGGTTCTGGATGTCGTTCTCTTCGCCGTCTTTGCCCGGGTAATACTCTCCTGGTTTGCCGCTTCCCGTTTCGAGCATCATCCGCTCTGTGTTTTTCTCCACGACGTTACCGAGCCGCTCTTTAGATTGGTACGCATTATTCCCCATCAGTTTGGCATGATTGATATCTCGGCCATTTATGTTTTTATTTTAATTAATATCCTCATCACTCTCCTGAATTTTCTTCAGGCGTCCCTGCTCTATTAATCTATGATTTTCCTTTACAATACTCTGCTCAAAAAAAAAGTTCCCTTTATCGCTCTCCATGAGAGAAGAGTAGCCATGTATGTCTGCGGACCGACCATCTATGATAAAGGCCACCTTGGGCATGGGAGGAGTGCCGTTGCCTTCGATATTATTCGCCGATATTTCGAGTACCGTGGACTGTCCGTGAAGTATGTGAGTAACTACACCGATATTGACGATAAGATGATTACACGCGCTGAGGGACGCGGTATGAGTGTTGCCGAGCTGGCCAGCGATATCGCCCCCTATTATGAGCGCGATTTTGAGAAACTGCGAATACGGAAGCCCGATGTGAATCCGTGGGCGACCAAGTACATTGAGCCAATGATTGAACTTATTGCTGAGCTTGAGAAAAAGCGGTGTACATACATCATTTCTGATGGTGTGTATTTCGATATTTCAAAATTCCCGGAGTATGGGAAACTCTCCGGACAGAGTCTCGATGAGCTGCAAGCCGGAAGCCGTAAAGAGGTAAATACCGAGAAGCGGAACCATCAGGATTTTGTTTTGTGGAAGTTTGAGAAGCCCGGTGAACCTGCTTGGGAGTCGCCATGGGGACGCGGTCGTCCTGGGTGGCACATTGAGTGTTCGGCTATGGTGAAGAGTGTCCTGGGTCAGCCAATTGATATTCATGGCGGCGGACTCGATCTCACTTTTCCCCACCATGAGTGCGAGATTGCCCAGAGTGAGGCGGCGTATGGCGTCGAATTTGCGCGATATTGGCTCCATAATGGTTTTGTGAATATCAATAAGGAGAAGATGAGTAAATCGCTCCATAATTTCATTACACTTGAGGATGTTTTGAAGGTCTATGACGGGCGCGTGGTGAGGTTCCTCTATTTGCAGACACACTATCGATCGCCTCTCGATTTTTCTGATGATTTGCTTGCGCAGAGCAAACGCGGACTTGAGCGCATTGATCAGTTCATGAAGCTCCTGGAGCGGTACGATAGTTTTGATGGCTGCGGCGGTGTATGCGAGTTGGAGGAGTATGAGGAGCAGTTTCAGAATTTTATGGACAATGACTTTGATGTCCCGGGTGCGCTCGGAGTGCTTTTTTCTCTCATTACCAGGGTCAACGACCTCATGCAAAAGTTTCAGCTCGGACTCGATGAGCGCGATGAGATTGTTGCTTTTATGAAGCGAATTGATAGCGTTTTTGCCCTTTTGGATTTTCCCGGTGATATCTTGGGTGAAGATATCGCTGCGCTTGTTGCTGAACGGGAAGAGGCTAGACGTTTAAAGAACTTTACCCGGTCAGATGAAATTCGAGATACATTGAAAACTAAGGGAATTGTTCTTGAAGATACTCCGAGTGGGGTCATGTGGAGGAGGGAATAGCTTTGCTTTGTCCAAACTCTAGAGAGATGATGTCATGCTGGTCCGAGCATCTCATTTGAGACCCTGTATATATTCCCTGCTCCCATGGTAATGATGACATCGTAATTTTTTGCGATTTTTCGAGTCATTTTGATGGTGTTCTCGATTGATTTTCCGGATGCTACCTTCGGGTGTTTTTTGGAAATTTCTCTTACGAGTTTTTCGAGGGATATTGCGGATTTATCTTTTGGCGTGTCGCGGGCTTCGTAAATGTTTGAAATTATGAGGCTGTCTGTCTGCTTGAAGGCCCTCGAGAATTCATCGAGAAAGGCTTTCGTGCGACTGTACTGATGCGGCTGGAAGATGGTCAGAATTTTTTTTCTCGGATAGAGGTCGCGAAGCGCCTTTAGAGTAGCCTTTATTTCCGTTGGGTGGTGACCGTAGTCGTCGTAGATTTTTGTCTTTCCACATGTTCCTTTGTACTCGAGGCGCCGACGGGTTCCTGAAAATTCGCTTAGGGATTTTAGAGCTTTTTTACGCGATATTTTGAAATAATCTGCGGCGGCGAGAGCGAGAGCGGCGTTATTCTGATTGTGCGTTCCAGGAATTTTGAGAGTAATTTTTTGCGGAATCACGGCGATCACGCGCGGATGTTCGACTTTTTTTGCCAGTCTTTCTGCGGTTTTGTCGCCTCTGAGATATATGATGGCGCCGTTTTTTGATACCATATTCATGTATTTCAGAAAGGAGGCGTCATAGTTTCTTTTCGTTTTGTAGAAATCGATATGGTCAAAATCGATGTTTGTGATGACGAGTACACTAGGTGGAATATCGAGAAATGAATTCCGATATTCACATGTTTCGATAACTGCGATATTCGATTTTCCCAGTCTCTCATTTTTGTTGTTCAGCTCTCTCACTTCCGAACCGACGATTACCGTTGGATCCTTGCCCGCCTTGAGAAAAATCGAGGCGATCATGGCTGTAGTTGTCGTTTTTCCGTGCGTGCCGGCGATGCAGATTTTTTTCTTATTGGAGAGATATTTGCCTATTGCCTTTGGATAACTCAAGGTTGCAATTTTTCTCTTTTTCGCTTCGAGGAGTTCTGGATTATTTTTGGGAATGGCTTGAGAGTAAATGACCTCCGAAATTTCATTGGTGATGTGTTTTCCTGAGTGAGTTCCGTAAGTTTCTATTTTATGTTTTTCAAGTTTCTCTCTCTTGTTTTTCGATAGTGATGCGTCCGAGCCGTAGACGCGGTGACCCATTTTCGATAAAATACAGGCGAGACCGCTCAGGCCGCTACCTCCGATGCCAACCGCGAAGATGCTCTTCTTTTTCATCGTTGGTTATGTGTGTTATTTGGCTTGTAGATTACACACATTGTCTCATGAAGGCAAGCGTGGTAGACTTCGCGCATGAAATTTGAGTTCCACCATGCCTCGAGAATGACGAAATTCATCCTCATTGGTGAGTTTCTTCTCGTGTCGTACCTGCTCTATGCCCTTACAACACATATCTACAATAACTATCAGGTGGACTACCATGTGGAGAATTTCCGCAAAATGAATGAGAAACTCGAGAAAGAGAATCGCAAGGCCGCTGAGGATCTCCTGTATTACACATCTGACGAGTTTATCGAAAAGATGGCCAAACAGAACCTAAATCTCGTGAACCCCGGAGAAGAGGTCATTGTGATTTCTGATGATCTCCTGAATCAGCCTCTCGTCGAGGATGCGAGGGCTTCCCAAGGTGATCAAATTTCCAAGTATTACCATCTCTCCAATCCCAAGAAGTGGTGGAAGTTCTTCTTTGAAGTTGATCATCGGCCTGCCGCAACGAAGCCTGGTTCGTCTGCGGCCCTATAGCTTTGACTTTTTTCTTCGGTAGTATATACTCCATCTGCCTTCTTCTGGCGTTTTTTGACGCGGGGTGGAGCAGTGGTAGCTCGCAAGGCTCATAACCTTGAGGTCGGTGGTTCGAGTCCACCCCCCGCAACCAGTTTGTTTATCCTCTTTGGCAGGGTAGCTCAGAGGTAGAGCAGCGGACTCATAAGCCGTTGGTCGCGGGTTCAATTCCCGCCCCTGCCACCACTGTCTCATTCTCCCCTACGTTCCCTTCGTCCGTTTTTGCTTCCAGATCGATACCAATTCTTGCGGTGATTTCTTCTTCGACGAATTCGCGCTTGCGGCCGTACTTCATACGCGCGTACTCACGGATGATTTCGCCAACCTTCTTGTTTTCTTCAGATTTATCGTAGATTGTTTCAAGGGAAAGTGGCCGTGAAGTTGTGTTGTTCACATTAAGCTTGAGATAGGCTTTGTAGTTGGAAATTCCAACCAAGTCCTGCTCTGTGACGTTTGGTGCGAATTCTTTTGCCAAATATTCTGCGTCCTCGGCGCCAACCTTGAAGGCGCATATGGTACCGACGTTACCGAAGACCGCATCGCGCATCTGTGTGCTTGTTTGACCGAGTTTTGTTACGACCAACTGACTGATGTACTGATGGGCCATAATGAGAGAGAGATGGTACTTGCGGGCTTCGGAGAGGATCGAAGCGAATGAGTCCGTTGCGAAGTTTTGGAACTCATCGACATAGAGATAGAAGTCCCGGCGGTCAGATTCCGCTATATCCGTGCGACTCATGGCAGCCATCTGAATCCGTGCCACCATCACTAACCCCAGAAGTTGCGTATTGAGATCGCCGATTTTCCCCTTTGAAAGCTTGACGAGGAGAATTTTTCCCTGATCCATGCACTCGCGAAAGTTGAAGGCGGATTTGGCCTGACCGATGGTATTTCTCATGATTGAGTTCGTGATGAACGGGCCGAATTTTGCAGAGAAATACGGTATCATTTCCTGTTTTTCCCTGTCCCCTGTTTCTGCATATTCGTGCTCCCAGAATGAGAGGACAACCGGATTTTTTGCCTTGCTTATCTTGTATTTCCTGAACGCTTCATCGACAAAAATTCTTGGAATATCGATCAGCGTTGCGCCTTCTTCCTGATCTTCCATGAGGGTCAAGCAGGCATTTCTGAAGTAGTGCTGGATGCGCGGTCCGAATATTTCGTCGCCGAAAAGTTTGATGAATATTTCTGTGGCCTGGCTCGAGGCGAGATCCTGTTCCTCTGCTGTCCTGGCCTCAAGGATATTCAATCCCATCGGCCGCTCGAGATCACCTGCGTCGTAGATGATCACGTCTTTCACCCGTTCTTTTGGGATGTAATTGAGCGCATCTTCTACGAGATCACCATGGGGGTCTATGAGACAGAGCCCTTTCCCTTTCTTGATGTCCTGACGAACCATGAAGCTCAGGAGAGTTGATTTACCTGTACCGGATTTACCGATGATGTACTGGTGTCTCGCGCGATCTTTATCGAGGAAGTAGATAGGCCTTTTACTTCCACGATAGACGTTGTTTCCAAGAAGAAGTCCTTCGGTCGGCATGTCTGCCGGAGCCGGAAGTTTTTTATAAGAGAGCCACTCGATGGCTGGAGAAAAGTTGTATTTTCCGTCCGGAAAGTGATACATCGTGGCGAGTTCCTCTTCCGATAAAATATTCGCACGCTCTCCATATCCGAAGATTCTCGTTTCCAGAATTCTCCTGTTGTAGTTGCAAAGCATGTAGGCGTTGTTGATCCAGTCTATGGGAATCGTACGGCGAGTGTTGATGCCGTTTGAGCCTTCATCGTTGAGCACATTGAGGGCCACGACCATGTTGTTCATGAGGTCTTCTGCGCGAGCAGGAGTTGTCGATGATGCGATCAAGCGAATCACCGTATGGAAGTTTGTCTGCGAGGCTTTTTCACCGATTCTCTTCGCCGTTTCTTCTTTACTTGCAATCATACGCACCATACCCCTCGAGTAGTAATCCTCATTTTTTTCAGGTTCCTTTGCTTGATCTTTGCTTCTGATCAGAGACATGAGGAGATCGCCGATCCATCCGAGGAGCGGTATGCCACCAAAGCTTCCATTTTGACCCACTGGTCTTCCCTGAAAAATAGCCTCACCAATTTTGAGCGCCTTCTTTGCGAATTTTTCTGCTGCCGGCCGAAACATGAATTGTATCGCACCGACCTCGTTTTCTTCAAGTTTGGTAAAGACGTTCGTGAGGGTATTGAGTGCATCATTTTCTATTGTTTTGTAGGTTTTCAGCGAGAACCAGTACGGCTGTTTCTGGTAGGCGTAGAAGCATTTGATGCAGTTATTGACCGTTTTTTCAATTTTTATTGGATCAACCTGCTCTATTTCAGCGTTTGGATAGAAGGAGGTGATCTGTTTCTCCACGATGGTGCTGTAGTAATCCACCGTTACGACGTAGAGGTGTATGACCTTTTTTTCTACCATGATTTCGAATGAGACGATATCTGAATGGAAGAAAAATCGTCTGATGATATTCATGATATTCAGCTCTTTGAGTTCATAGAGCGAGCGATAGCACTGTTCCATGATGGCTATTTTTTCCTTGAAGTCTTTTTGAACCTCTTTTTCCTTATCTTTCTGCGAGTCCTCCCTTGGCAGCGTTACCTTGAAATAGGCATTTTTTGCGTGTCCGATGTACCAGTAGCGAAACAGCCAGATCGTGAAGTGCAGTATGAGTGGAACACCGATTGTCAGCCCGAGTATGATTATCGGATGCCCATATGCCTGTTTCCAGAGTTGATTTCCCCATTGAATAAGGTTTTCCAGGTTCATTTTTTTCTTTATTTTTTTATCTTTGTATTATACCAGTTTTTAGCTTTGATGGCAAGCTAAATGGGCTGCATAATTTTCCTATTCAGCCGGATGTTTTTAGCTTTGCGATGGCTACTTCCAGAGGCCGAGGATCACCCCATAGATGACGAACATGAGGAGTTGGTAGCCTGCCTGAATGCCAAATCGTGACCAGGAAATTTTTGCCGAGTCGTTGTTCCACATGCAGCCGCCTGCAATCGTCGGCATGATGAAGCCCATCCAGATCCAAAGGGCACTTTCTACGCCTGATGCTTCCTGCCAGCCCTTGATGAAGTGTGCCAGTACGTAGAGCTGGAAAAGGGTTAGAAGAAATTGAACGAGATAGAGCTGCCCTGCACCTTTTTTGCACTCTTCCATATCGGCTGGAGCCACGCCGATAATGTGCATCCACTTCTTTCCAAATAATGGACCATACCAGATTCCGCCAACCACCATGGAAATAACGCCGCAAACAAGGATAGCTAAATAGTTGAGTTCAATCACAGGGATATGGGGTAAAAAATAATTGTTTTTATTCTATTCTACTTTCGCGTTGTCGGCAAATTTAACGAAGTAGTTGAGATTTTTGAGCTTCACGTCTGTTTTTTTATGAGATCTCGCTTTCAAGGATTTTCATGGCGGCGTGATAGCCGGGAATGCCGCTGACACCGCCGCCACGCCGTGCGGAGGCGCCGCAAAGAAGGATGTTTGGGTATGGCGTTTCGATTCCGCGAGTTCCCACTCTGCTCTCATCGTCCACGAAGGGCCATGAGAGTGGGCTTTGGAAGATGTTTCCCATGGGCATTGAGAGATCATGTTCGATGTCAATCGGGCTTTTTGTTGAGATGCAGGGATTTCCCTCGCCGTCTACTGCCATGTATGTTTCGATCGGTTCCTCGAGGTATTCACTGATGGCGTCGAGATATTTCTTCGTGAGTGTTTGTTTGGCAGCCTCATTGTTTTCAGTGAACAGTCTGTATGGCATGTCGAGTCCAAAGAGAGTGAGTGTCTGATATCCTTGCTTGTTGAGTTCTCCAGAGAGAATGGATGGATCGGTGAGTGAGTGGCAATACATTTCTCCCGCGATGCTTTTTGGATGCTTCCTGTTTTTTGCGTTCTGATAATTTTGTTCCATGTTTCCATATCCTTCGTTGATATGAAATGTTCCGGAAAAGGCCTGTTTTGATGTGTACCTCTTATTTTTGAGTATGGGGAGTTTCCTAAGAAGCATATTTATTTTTAGTACTGAACCTTCCTGCTCCTCGGAGTATTTGCCTTTATCGCTGCTTGCATCGATGAGTTTTTCGAGTTTTTGCATGGCCATGTTTGCGAGAATAATTCTTCCCATCACTTTTTTCTTTTCTCCGTTTTTTTCACATGTTATTTCGTGCATATCTCCCATTTCTATCTTTATGGCGTTTGCATTTGTGATCATCTCCACCCCATGAGCCTGGCAGAGTTTTTGTAGTTCTGAAATGAGTTTACCCATGCCACCTATTGGCACCTGCCACTCTCCGGTTTCGTTCCCAATTATGTGATAGAGAAAAGTGCGATTTTGGAGGAGTGATTGATTGTGCGCATCTGTAAAAACACCGATTTTTCCGTCTGTGAAGATGAGTCCGCGTACCGCGTCGCTTGTGAACTTGGATTCGAGAAATTCTCCAAGCGGGCGCTCGATGAAGGCATCCCAGGCCTCGTGTTCTTCTCTGGTTTTCAGTGATTTTTTGAGAGAATTTCGGGACTCAAGGGGCTCCAGAAATGTTTTCCAAAGGCAATGTGCGAGTGTATGCGTCAGTTCGAGGTAGTGCCGGTAATTTCGGTACTCCTCATCTGAACCGGTAAAGTCACGGAAGGACTGTCTTGTAAGCGTTTCATCCACGTTGCTTATGAGAAGGGCTTTTCCGCCATCCGGGGTATAGGATCCCGTCTCTCTCCGCTCCGTTTTGAATTCAAGATTGAGATCGTCGATGATCTTTTTTGGCAGGAGACTGATCAGGTAGGAGTACTCTGAAAGTTGCGCATCAAAATCGGGAAAAATTCTTCGCGAAACTGTGGCACCTCCAATTTCGTCATTACGTTCGAGTATGAGGATTTTTTTGCCCGCCTTTGCAAGATAGGCCGCGGCGATCAGGCTATTGTGACCAGAACCGATAATGACGATGTCATAGGTATTCATCGCATTATATCGTCAGACCTTTATCAGCAAACCATTCCATCAGCCTATCGATCTCTACCCTTTCTTGGGCCATGGTATCGCGGTCGCGGATTGTCACTTTTTTATCGTCGACGGTGTCGAAGTCGACGGTGATGCAGAAGGGAGTGCCGATTTCGTCCTGACGACGGTACCGTTTGCCGATGGAACCGGTTTCATCGTACTGACATGAGTAGATTTTTTTGAGGGACATGGTCAGTTCATGGCCGATTTGAGAAAGCGGTTCCTTCTTCGAGAGTGGAAGAACCGCGATTTTGATGGGGGCGAGTTTGCGCGGGAGGCGGAGTACCACTTCTTTTTCGTGCACTGCCTCTTCTTCGCCCGAGCGAGCATCGAGTTCCTCGAAGGCGGAGCAGAGAACAACCAAAAGTGTGCGATTGACGCCCCAGGTCGGCTCGATGCAGTGGGGAGTGTAGAGTTCATTCGTTACCGGGTCGCGATACGTAAGATCCTGCTTTGCGGTTGCTGAATGAGCTTTCAGATCGTAGTCTGTGCGATAGGCGAGGCCGTAAAGTTCTTTGAGACCAAAGGGATACTTGTATTCGGTGTCGACGCTGCGTTTGCTGTAGTGCGCCCGTTCTTCTGCCGGAATTTCGTGAAAATAGAGATCTTCGTCCTTTACGCCGATCATTCTGAGCCAGTTCTTTTGTTGATCGAGCCAATATTCGAACCACTTCTCCCAGTCGCTTGGATGGACAAAAAATTCGATCTCCATCTGCTCAAACTCGCGGGTACGGAAGATGAAGTTCCCCGGAGTGATTTCGTTGCGAAAGGCGTGGCCGATCTGCGCAATACCAAATGGAATTCTTTGACGGCTTGCTTCCTGGATTGTTTTGAAGTCGACAAACATACCCTGAGCGGTTTCCGGTCGAAGATAGACGGTATTTTCATTGTCGGCGACGGGCCCGAGATGGGTTTGGAACATCATGTTGAACTGGCGTGGCGGAGTAAGTTCATTGCCTTTTGGCGATTTGAGGTTGAGTTCTTTTACTTTCGCTACCATAACGTCGAAGCTCATCCTAGATACGGAAATGCCTTTTTCTTCGAGAAGGTGGTCGAGACGGAAACGCTCGTTGGTTTTTTTGTCCTCGACAAGCGGGTCATTGAAGTTGGCCACGTGGCCAGAAGCTTCCCAGACACGCGGATTCATGATGAGGGCGGCATCGAGACCCACAACATCGTCGCGTTCCTGCACAAAAGTTTTCCACCACAGGCGCTTGATATTGTTTTTCAGTTCCACGCCGAGAGGGCCGTAGTCCCAGGAGTTGGCGAGTCCTCCGTAAATTTCACTGCCGGGAAAGATGAATCCCCTCCTTTTGCAGAGGGAAATAATTTTGTCCATTACCGGATTTTCCTGTGTCTTTGGCATATTGTTGTGAGCATTATAGCTATCTTGCCGTGACCTGCCAATCGTTTTCGTCGCGATTTGAATTTCCGATTTTTCGTTGATGTTCTGCGAATTTTTCTCACTATTTTTTGTCGTGTCATTTGTTTTCCTGTCATCTTTTTTTCATGATTCCGTCATCTATTCTTAATTTATTCTCTATGCAAGGTGCACTCTTTTGTCGGGACAGAAAGGCCGCGGGATTCATCATCCGAGGTCTTCGCCACACCAATATCAGTCTTGATGTCGTCAGTGGGCAGAAGTCGTACCGTCAGGATCAGATTATTTTTGACTCATCGGTGTTTGTCTTCCATGGAGCCCTTACAAAAGATGAAGTTTCGCTCGTGCATCTGATTCAGAGGGTTAAACCCTCGTCATGCCTTGCTATGCTTGATCCCACGGATATGAAGTACCTCGATGATTTCGATCTTGTTCTCTCTAGACCATATTCTTTTCCCTACCTCTCCTTACTCATTCAACGCGAAATTTACAGAAAAAGAGAACGTTCCATGAAGCAGAGGATGCGATTTGGCGATATGACCCTTTTCCTCCAGAAGAGACTCCTCATGCGCGGTGGAAAAACTGTCTGTCTCACAAATAAGGAGTTTGCCCTGATGCAATATTTTTTTCTCAATCCTGGACGGATCGTCACGAGGTCCGACATTCTGGACAACATCTGGGATAGCAGCAGTCCCCTCTCTACGAATACCGTTGACGTGCACGTGAGTCGACTTCGTCAAAAACTTTCAATATGCCGGGCAAAGGCTTTCTTACGAACTGTTCCCTGTGTCGGGTATCAGTGGATTTCTGATGCAATATCATAATTTTATTTTTAGACAATATCATTTCCTTTTCACCTTAATAAAATGTTCTATAATTTTCATGATATTTTTACAACATACCCTCACCCTAACGAATTATGGACACTACCGTTACTCCCCAGGTTAAGGACGTTTTCGCAAAGATACCAGATGTGATTTCACAACTCCTCCGGCTCCTCTCACCCAAGGAACGTCTCGTCATTGAACGCCGATACAACCTCGACCATAGCGGTGGAGCAACGCTCGAAGAGATTGGGAAACACTTTAAAGTTACGCGAGAGAGAATCAGGCAGATAGAGAAAAGTGCGCTCCAGAAGCTTCGGAGAAATGTTTTTACCACTCCACTTTCCTCGCTCTTCACGCTTGCGACCGATGTCATGCGCGAACGGGGAGGCGCTATCGAACAGAATATCTTTTTTAATGAGCTTGTCACGAAGATCATGGACGGAGTTTCCGTTGATAAGGATTCCCTCATCCTCGCTTTTGAGCTTGATTCGACGTATGTCGTTGTTGGAAACACTATCAAATTGCATCCTTACATCCGGCTGCAAAATATTTCAGACGATCTTATTACTGAGATTTGTCAATCTGCCGCCAGACTCCTCGAGGAAAACGGCGATATTGTTCCGAAGCAGGATTTTGTCCGTCAACTTTTTTCGCTCTTCCAGAGCCGTCAATATGTATCGCCCGCCTTCATCGAGTCTGTTCTCCACCTCGATAAGCGCTTGAAGGTTCTTCCCGATGCTTACGGACTTTTCAGCTGGAGACATATTCACCCCCGAACACTTCGAGACAAAATTTTTTATGTTCTCCGCCAGAGTTCCAAGCCCATGCATTTCGTGGATATCGCCAATCGAATCATTGAAACGAAGTTCGATACCAAGCGCGTAAATCTGCAGGCTGTTCATAATGAACTCATCCGGTGCAGTGACTTTGTTCTCATTGGACGCGGTATTTACGCCCTCAAAGAGTGGGGATACCAGAGCGGGACGGTCATGGATGTCATCGAGTCCATTCTCAAGGAACGAGGCGAGATGGATCAGGAGGATATCGTCAAGTCCGTACTTGAGCGCAGACAGGTGAAGAGGATCACCATTCTCCTCGCCCTCAAGGACAGTACAAAGTTCGTTCGTACCGGTCGAAAGCGCTATAAGACAGCCTGAGTTTTGGGACTGCTCTACATGATGATGTAACCCGTCGGATTTTTGGAGTGCTCCCTCTGTAACGTTTCGATGCTTGAGGTGATCTGATTTTCTGTTTCACTCTGGAGCTGCAGTCCGTATTTGGACTTTGCTTTTTTCGCCATATCTCTTGCGAAGGTGTTTGACGGATCAAATTCGAGAATTTCCTCTGCCGCCTGTAATGCTTTATCGTATTTCCCAATTTGATACAGCGTCTTTGCCTTTTCCGTAGCCCTGAGAACGAACTCCTGTTTATCGCTCACCTGCGAGACGAGGAGATCGCCGCGGTATTTTCTAAGAAGATCCTGTACGCGTTTGTTCTTCCGATCAATCTGCTCCAACTGATAAAGAAAATTTACGATATCATCATTTTTTTCTGATACGAAGAGATCTCTTTTTTCCTCAATTTTCTGCTCGATAATTTTATCCCGGTAGAGTTCATGTGCAGCCGAAAGGCTTGTATCGTTCAGAGCATCCCGATTTCGCTTCTGCATCATTTCGATCATCTCCTGGTATTTTTTTTCTCTGAGAAGGGCTTCCAGTTGCTTCTTATACTCGCCAAGTGTCCCCTGTTGCTGTGCAGCTACCTGACCACGATAGAGCGCCTGGGCTTGTGCGAGAGCCGACTCCAGTGGTTCGTAGTGTGGCGCGTAACGGTAGAGATCCGTGAGATCCTTGATGATCTCCCCGTAAGAACCTTTTTCCCAGAGCGGACTTAGTGCCTTCATTTTTTCATCAATCGCCTTCTGGTTTACATTCTGAACGCTTCCGGCAATTTTTTCCTTCATCTTGAGCGCCGGCTCATATTCCGGGTCGGTTTCCAATACCTTTGCGCAGAGGTCGTAGGCATCCTTTAGCTTCCCTTCATTGAGAAGGAGCTCGCTTCTGGCGATGTACTGATCGAAGATGTCCTGGATATTTGGCATTTTTTGTTTTGTCTTCTTATTTTACCATATTTTTTAGGCTTTTTCGAGGGCTTGTTGGTGTTGTTTCAGCTTTCCTTCCCTTTCCTGAAGCTGGAGAAGCTGCGCCTGAGCCTCTTTTACCACTTCTTTCGGTGCGTTGGCGGTGAAGCCCTTATTTTTTAAGCGGTTTTCAAGAGGAACGATCTCGCCCCTTACCTGTTCAAGCTCACGTACGATTCTCTCCCTTTCTTTTTGAATATCGAACATGTCTTGAAGTGGAAGGTAGACTTCCATGCCGGAGACGACAATGTGAAGGGCTGAGGCAATCGCCGGTCCTTTTGTGAGAACTTTGAGACCGTCGAGATTTGCGAGCCTTCCGATAGCGGATTTTTTTTCCTTGAGAAGGCTTGTCAGGCCATGACCGTAGATCACCGCGTTGATTTTTTTTGCAGGATCGATCTTGTACTCGGCTCTTATCCGACGAAGTTCCGAGATGAGAATATGTATTTTTTCAATTTTCCTCGTCTCATTTTGGAATATCAGTGATGCTTCGGGTGTAGGCCAAGGAGATGTCATTATCATTTCTTTTTCATCGAGCATGCTCCAGATGGCCTCGGTGACGAACGGCACAAATGGATGGAGGAGACGCAGGGTTATTTTGAGCAGGTGAATCAGTACCTGCCGGTTGGCATGTTGCCCTTTGGAAAATTCAATGTACCAGTCACAGAGATCACTCCAGAGAAAATCATAAATCTGCGTCCCCGCTTCGGAAAAGTTGTAGTTCTCGATCAGACGGGTAGCTTCCTTGATGATGTGTTGTTGTCGCGAGAGGATCCACTTGTCGGCTGTCGATTTTACAGAGTTTTTTGTGAATTTCTTTTTGAGATCCTCCTCCTCCGTATTGAGCAGAATGAAGCGCGCGGCGTTCCAGATTTTGTTCACGAAGTTTCTGTAGCCTGCGATTTTCTCCTCATAGAGCCGAGTGTCGCTGCCTGGAGTACTCCCGATGACCATGCTGAGACGAAGGGCATCGGCTCCGTATTTTTCGATCATGTCGAGCGGATCGATACATGTTTCCGGTTTGGATTTGCTCATTTTTTCCCCACTGCGCGTGCGCACAAGACCGTGGAGGTACACCGTTTTGAACGGCACATCGTTGAGTGCGTAGGTCGTCATAATAATCATTCGCGCGACCCAAAAAAAGAGTATGTCATAGCCGGTTTCCAGCACTGATGTCGGATGGTATGTTTTGAGGTCCGGAGTTTTCGCCGGCCAGCCGAGGGTTGAAAATGTCCACATACCCGAGGAAAACCAGGTATCGAGGGTATCCAAATCCTGTTCAAGTCTTTCGCTTTTACAGTGTGGACACTTTGTCGGAGTAGCGATTTCTACGATATATATATTTGGACCGCATTTTTTGCAGTACCATACCGGAATTTGATGACCAAACCAGATCTGGCGTGAGATGCACCAGTTGTGAAGATTATTCATCCAGTGAAAGTAGATTTTTTCGAATCGTTCCGGAAGGATGTTAATCTTTCCGCTCTTCACCGCGTCGATTGAGAGCTGCTTGATGCTCTTTCCGCGATTCGGAATTTTTTTATCCACATCGACAAACCACTGATTTGATAAAATAACTTCGACCACCGTTCCGCAGCGGTAGCAGGTACCCACATTGTGCTGGATGTCTTTTATTTCTTTCATCAACCCGTTTTTTTCGAGGTAGTTTACAATCACTTCTCGGGCTTGCTTAGCGCTCATTCCTCTATATTTTTCTTTTCCGTTTTCTGATTGAACTGGATTATCAATGATTCCTTCTTCATTAATTACATTCTTTGCATTCATAAATTTCTTGTCTCCACCATTTTTGTTATACATTTCAAAATCAGCATGACTATGCGCTGGCGTAACACCTACTGCGCCTGTACCATATGTTCGGTCTACGGACTTATCTCCGAATATATCAATTGTGAGTCTTCTGTCTCCTGCAAACTCGATGTTATATCGTTTCCCGATATATTTCTTATACCGTTTGTCCTCCGGATGCACGGCAACAGCGACATCGCCGAGTTTTGTTTCCGGTCTCGTGGTTGCGATTTCGAATGGGAAGTCGTCTGAGTATTTGAAGACATAGAGTTTGCCGCTGCATTCTTTGTAATTCACCTCGTCGTCGGCGAGCGTGGATTTGCATCGTGTGCACCAGTTTACGCTGCGGTTGCCACGATAGATAAGTCCGTCGTCGTACATGCGCTTAAATATCATTCGTACCGCAAGCGACGGACCGGAGTCGAGCGTGTAGGCTTCGCGGCTCCAGTCGCAGCTCGATCCCATTTTTCTCACCTGATTGCGTATGGTATTTTGTGATTTTCTCACGAATTTTTCTACCTCCTCGATGAAGTCCTTCCTACCCAGATCGAAGCGGGTCGTGCCTTTTGCCGCGAGTTCTCTTTCAACTTTGTTTTGCGTGGCGATGGCTGCGTGATCGGTGCCCGGCACCCAGAGAGTAGAGTCTCCCTTCATCCGATGGTACCGCACCATGATGTCTTCGAGGGCCAGCATGACGGCGTGTCCGAGATGGAGCGTTCCCGTTGCATTTGGCGGAGGCATGATGATGGAGAAGGATTTTTTTCCCTTTTTTGGTTTAAACTTTCCCGATGCTTCCCATTTTTCGTAGATTCCAGCTTCGTGCAGCTTTGGATCGTAGGCTTTTGGAATCGAACTTTTCTTTGCGATTACTGTCTTTTCAGCCTCCATGGTGTTAGAATTTTACATGGTTTTGACTCAATTTTCTATCCTAAAATTGGCTTCAAACATCGTTTGACAAAGTTTATTTTTTGGCTTATAGTTAGCTTGTATGGCAGATCAATCACTTCAGCAAAAACAGGCGGCCGCTGGTTCACCGGAGATAGCTTCGCAGGTGCCCGATTCTTCTGTTGCTGCGCCTGAATTCAGTATCAGTTTTTCCGAGGATATTCGCAATGTCGTCGGTGAGCTTCCGAGTGAACAGAAGTCCGGTAGAGGTACCGGAGGCCAGCAGCAAACCCAGACCAAGAGTCCGAGTGAGAGGAAGGAGGAACTCCTTGCCAGACTGCCGAAGGATCAGGAAAAAGCTGAGCGATTCATGTATCGCCAGGTGAAGCAGACCCTTGACCATGAGCTCGATGAGCTCGAGGGGAAGCTTGGCAAACATCTTTCCGCCTTTGATCTCAACAATGTTGTCGCGAGAATCAGGGAGTTTCGAGAAATTTTGGGTCAGCTTGCCCACATGGCGTTTGAGCAGTTGAAGACCCTGTGGCTCAGATTTGTGCACCATCTTTCGGTATAGTACAATCCAGACGTGGAAACCCTTTCGCCCAGCCAGTTCGAATTGATTGAGAAGATCAATTTTTTGAAGCGTGAGAAGAATGCACTCATTCTCGTCCACAACTATCTCAGGTCGGAGATCTATGAAGTCGCCGATTTTCTTGGGGATTCGCTCGGTCTCTGTGAACGCGCCGCTCAAAGCGATGCCTCCATTATCGTATTCTGTGCGGTCCATTTCATGGCGGAGAGTGCGGCATTGCTTCTCCCTGATACCAAGGTTTTGCTGCCGAACTATGATGCTGGATGCGCTCTTGCTGATATGATTACTCCCCGACAGTTACGCGAATTCAAGGCCGCTCACCCCGGAGCCGCTACTGTCTGTTACATTAATTCTTCTGCCGAGGTGAAGGCGGAGTCGGATGTCATATGTACTTCATCGAATGCCGTCGATGTGGTTCGGGCTCTGCCCCACGAGACGATTCTCTTCGTTCCGGATAAGAATCTTTCAAATTTTGTCGCGAAACAGGTTCCTGAGAAGCGCATTATTCCATGGGACGGCCACTGTCCGATTCACCATCGCATCACTCTTGAGCAGGTGCTCCGAGCGAAATTCGAGTACCCTGATGCCAAAATCATCGCCCATCCCGAGTGCCCCCCCGAAGTCCTCGAAGTTGCCGATGAGGTTGCCAGTACGACCGGTATGGTCAAGTATGCCCGCGGAAGCAGGCATGATGAGTTTATCATTCTCACCGAGTGTGGACTCACTCAACGCATGATGATTGAGATGCCGAGAAAGAAATTCGTTCCCGTGTGTAATCTCTGCCATGACATGAAGAAAACGACCCTACAGTCGGTGTATGATGCACTGCTGCACGAGCAGTTCCATATTCAGATTCCAAAGGAGATTGCAACAAGGGCTAGGGCAAGCTTCCGCAGAATGTTTACGCTTACAGAGGTTTGTAGTACACTGCCCTCTCTTGTGTAACCTCATGTACTATGGAAAGGCATCTTCTGGCACAGCAGACTCATAACCTTGCGCAGCGTCTCCATCCGAGCGATTCTGTCTATAAGCAGTGGATTTTCCGGTATACATTCCTTGAGCTCGAGAAGGATTTGGGCGAGGATGGCGATATTACCAGTGAAACCCTCTTTCCTGATGCGGTTGAGACTGAGGCCTTTGTGATTTCGAAATCATCGGGAGTCATGGCAGGACTGGCTGAAATACATTACTTTCTCGTCGCAAGCGATCCTGTGTTTAAACCAAGAGTTGGTGGGTTTGCGATTGATTTTTTGAAAAAGGACGGGGATAAAGTCCACGAAGGAGACATCATTTTGCGTCTTAAAGGAAATATTCAGGACGTTCTCAAGGTCGAACGTGTGGCGCTCAACCTGCTCCAGAGAATGAGCGGCGTAGCTACCGTAACGAAAAAATACGTCGATCTCCTCGAGAAGATCGGTTCCAATGTCCTCCTCACTCCTACCCGGAAAACGCTCTTCGGACTCCTCGATAAACGGGCTGTCGTGCTTGGAGGCGGAGGAACTCATCGTTTGTCCCTCTCTGATGCTGTTCTCGTGAAGGACACCCATCTGGCTCTCCTGAAGCATGATATTGCCTACATTCTCAAAATGTGCGCCAATCACCCGGGCCGTTTTTTGGAGATCGAGGTCGAGACACTCGAAGATGCTCTGGAGGCGGCGAAGAGTTTTTCCAGATTGCATGTTCCGGGCGGACTAACCGTTCCTGGGGTTATCATGTTCGACAATATGAAGCCTTCGAGTATACGCGAGAGTATCGCTGCTATTGCGGCTTTGGGACTTGCCTCGGAAAGACTCCTCTACGAGGCCTCCGGTGGTATCCGCTTCGATAATTTAGAGTTTTATGCGCAGTCGGGTGTTGATATTCTCTCCGTTGGTGAAATAACCCACTCGGCGCAGAGCCTTGATTTTTCGCTGAAAATAGCGGAAACAACGTAGTTCGCTTCAGTGGCCAATCAGATGCAGGTGTAGGTGGAAGATTTCCTGTCCGCCTTCTTTTCCTACGTTGAACTGGAGTTTGTAACCTGCGAGATTTCGCTCCTGAGCAAGTTTTTTGGCTGTAACGAGAAGATGGCCGAGGAGTGGCTCCTGCTGCTCAGTTGCATCGGCTACGGTTGGGATGTGCTCTCGTGGCGTGATGATGATATGTGTGGAGTCCTTCGGATGAATATCGGCGAAGGCGACGCATTTTTCGTCCTCATATTGAATGGTGGCCGGAATTTGTTTCAAGATGATTTTGCAGAAGAGGCAGTCGGTGGACATAGGTACATTATGTGAGAAAAAGGCATTATTCTGCGCGCCCGGCGATTTCTGTACGTATCGTATCTTCAACTTCGGCTGCAGTGCCCCCACTTATCAGGCTTTCACGCACTAAAGTTTCAAACTCTCTCGTTACCGCCCTGAATTCGAGTCCTCGTCGTTGACTGAGCTGTAAATTTCCCTTCAAATTTTTTTGGAAGTGTCATATCAAGATGTTTCATTGTTAGTAAATTATATTTTAGTAAATTATATTATAGAACTACCCCTTCTTCAACGTGTACATGGCTCTGCCAACGCGCACGAATTCTGAGTTTTTTTGAAGATTTAACGAAATTGTACCTTTCTTGACCTGGCGCTGCTTGAGAACGCCTAGTATGATCTCCTGTTTTGTCATGGGGGACTTTTTCTTGAGAAGGCTCTCGATGATTTCTGCCACCGTACCTTTCTTGTAGCCCCATTCCTTGAGCGCATAGAGACCACGGCCGACGAGAACGAACTGATCGTAGCGGATGAGTTCGTTGTGCACGGCCTGTGTCGTCACAACCTTCCTGTCGAAGGCTGCCTCCATGATCTTGTTCGCGATTTCGATGAAGTGCAGAGGCTGATTGACCTTCTTCATGACAATATAGGCTTTGTCCCTGATGCTCTTTGGATTGATGTGTCTCCATGTGGTGAGCCCGAATCCTGTTTTCGTCTTCTTCATGCCCTTATCAACCTCAAGCATCGAGAGAATGGCTGACTTCTCGAAGGAAAGATGCTCTTCGAGAAGTTTACTTCGAAGTGCTTCAGTGAGCTGTTCGAACGGAACGACATCCCCTGCTTCTTGAAGACGCTCAGTACCCAGCTCGCGAATCCGATGAAGATCCTGCACCGCAATATCTTTGAGTTTCCAGAATGCATGCACGTAGTTATTTTTTTCAACCTTTGATAGGACGGGATTGACATTGAGCGCCAGTCCAACGATTGCACCGTCGAGTGTATTGGACACCCCGAGTTCCGCTAAAATTTCCGAAATAAGTTTTGACTCTAGGCAGACGCCTCCGTTTTTTTTCACGATGTTCACCGCGAGTTCGTTCATTGTTTGCAGTTTTGAGTTCTGAACTGTGCGACGAAGTTTGCCGAGAGCGATCTTCTCGATCTGACGAATTCTCTCGCGTGTAACTGCAAAACGCTGGCCGATTTTCTCCAGCGTTTGACGCGGACTATTGTCCAGACTGAAACGTTTCATCATGACCTCTTTTTCTTTTGGAGAAAGAACGAGAAGCATATCGTGAAGGAGCTGTTCGAGATTCATTGTTGATCCCTGAGCCCTTGCATTACTTTCAAGTGTCGTGTCCATGTTGTTTTGTGACAGTGGGGTCCATTTTAAGCATATGCTATATCTTTGTCAAGTTTATTCTTGTTTGGCTTTGTGGTACAAATGGAGGGCTTGCCTGGGTGGTGAAATGGCAGACACGTTAGCCTTAGGAGCTAATGCCCAAAAGGCGTGGAGGTTCAAGTCCTCTCCCAGGCACCAGTCATGCCCCTGATTTCAGCTTTACTATAGCTTTATTGCCCATGTCTTTCGTCCACCTCCATACCCACTCTTACTATAGTCTCCTCGATGGGCTTCGAAGTCCCGAGCAGATGGTAAAACAGGTGAAGGGTATGGGATGTCCAGCTTTGGGAATTACCGATCATGGCGTGCTGCATGGCGCCATTGAGTTCTATAAAGCCGCTAAAAAAGAGGGAATTAAGCCAATTATTGGTTGCGAGATGTATGTTGCACAGCGTACCCGTTTTGATAAAACCGCAAATGTCGACAACAAGCCCTATCACCTCACGGTGCTGGCAAAAAGCTTCAAGGGATACCAGAATCTCATGCAGCTCGTGACAAAAGCAAACCTCGAGGGTTTTTACTATAAGCCGCGTATTGATCATGCGCTCCTCGGAGTTTACAAGGAAGATCTCATTGTTCTGAGTGGATGTGTCAATGGAGAGATTGCGCGTGCAATTATTGACCATGACATGAAGCTCGCGAAGGAGAGGGTTCTCATGTATCAGGAGATGCTCGGCACCGATAATTACTATTTAGAGATTCAAGACAATCCTCTCCTCGAGAATCAAGCCCTCGTAAATAAGGGTTTAATTCAGCTCTCCCGAGAATGCGGGGTGCCGCTCGTCGCTACTGGTGATTCGCACTATGTCCTGCCTGGCGAGCACCACGCCCATGATATTTTGCTCGCCATTCAAACGGGTACCAGTATTCATGACGATAATCGAATGAAGTTCACCGGCGATTATTCCCTGAAGACTCCCGAACAAATGCGTGAAGCGTTTGTTGAGGTTCCAGAGGCCTGTGAAAACACGCTCCGTATTGCGGATATGTGCAACATCGAGATACCTCTATCGCAAAATCTCCTCCCGAAGTTTACTACACCGAATGATACTCCGCCCCATGAGTATCTCCGACAGTTGTGTTATGAGGGTCTTGATGTACGGTACCGCGGCACTCCGTCCGAGAAGGTCAAGGAGCAGCTCGATTATGAACTCCTTGTTGTTCACCAGATGGGGTTTGATGAGTATTTTTTGATCGTGTGGGATTTCATCAGGGCTGCCCGTGAACGCGGCATTGTCGTCGGGCCCGGACGCGGATCCGCTGCCGGTTCACTCCTCTCGTATTCACTCTTCATTACCCAACTCGATCCGCTTGCACACGGTCTCATTTTCGAACGATTCCTCAATCCCGAGAGGATTTCCATGCCGGATATCGATGTTGATTTTGCCGATGATAGGCGCGCCGAAGTCCTCGAATATGTCATCAATAAGTATGGGCGAGAAAACGTGGCACAGATCATCACCTTTGGAACGATGGCTTCCAGGGCTGCTGTCCGCGATGTCGGGAGGGCTCTTGGATACCCGTATGTGGAGGTTGACGCTGTTGCCAAGAAGGTTCCTCCTCCTGTCCAGGGTAAGCATGTTCCCCTTAGGGATGCTCTTGAGCACGACCCTGAACTCAAGGAGCTCTACAGGGTAGATAGTCGAGCGCATGCTCTTCTGGATGATGCCATTACTCTCGAGGGTACCGTACGTCATGCCGGAACCCATGCGTGTGCTGTAGTGATTGCCTCACGTCCTCTCGTGCAGTACACACCCCTGCAGTATGGGGCTGGGGAGTCAGAGGATATCGTGACGCAATACTCGATGAAACCTATTGAGGATATCGGTCTTCTCAAAATGGATTTTCTCGGTTTGAAGAATCTCACCATCATGGAAAAAACCCTCGCGATCATTCGCCACACACGCGGAATCGAGATTGATCTCAATAACCTTCCCATGAATGATGAAAAAGCCTTTGAGCTGCTCCAAAAAGGTGAGACGACAGGAGTTTTCCAACTCGAATCCGCAGGCATGCGCCGATATTTGAAGGAGCTCGTTCCAACAAACTTCAATGACATCGTTGCCATGGTTTCGCTCTATCGCCCGGGTCCTATGGAGTGGATTCCGAGTTACATCAAGGGCAAGCACTTTCCCGAGACCGTCCACTACCTCGATAAGAGTTTCCGTAACATTTTGAATGAAACGTACGGTGTTGCGGTCTATCAGGAACAGATTCTCCAAATTGCCAGAACCTATGCAGGTTTCTCCCTTGGCGATGCGGATATTCTCCGGAAGGCAGTCGGCAAGAAAATTGCATCGCTTCTCGCTGAACAGAAGCAGAAATTCATCCAGGGTGCCGTTTCTCAGGGGCATCAAAAGAGCGCGGCCGAGGAGGTTTTCGAGAAGGTGATTGAGCCGTTTGCCGGTTATGGTTTCAATAAGGCCCATGCTGCCTGTTACGCCATGATTGCCTATCAGACTGCTTACCTGAAGGGTAATTTTCCCGAGGAGTTCATGACGGCTCTCCTCATGTGCGACCAGGGCGACCTCGATCGTATGGCTATTGAAATTGAGGAGTGTGAGTCTATGGGGATTCAGGTTCTCCCTCCTTCCATCAATGAATCGGATGTTGATTTTACCCTCGTATCCCTTAAAAAAATACGTTTTGGTCTCTCGGCCGTGAAGGGCGTCGGGAAGGCGCCTATTATTGAAATTTTGCGTATCCGCCGCGATGGTGGGCCGTTTCTTTCCATTCAGAATTTCGCTGAACGTGTGCCTGCTTCATGCCTCAATAAAAAGCTCTTCAGCTCGCTTGCTTACTGCGGTGCTCTCGATGTGCTCGGTGAACGCAATCGGCTCATAGAAAATTTCGAGCGCATTATCGCGCACTGTAAATCACATCAGGCAGTCCAGCGTCATGGCCAGATTGGGCTCTTTGATGAAATGGGAAGCGACGATGCGCCTGCCTTTGTTTTGGAGTCGGCTCCGGCTGCCACTCTTCCCGACTGCCTGCGCTTCGAAAAAGAGTATCTTGGCCTCTACGTTTCACGCCATCCGCTGCAGGGTCTCAAATCCTATTTTGGGAAAAAGGTTCTGCTCGCCGAAAAGATTACAAAAAAATACCTCGGGAAAACACATCAATTCGCGGGTCTTGTGACGAATCCGAAGAAAATTTTTACCAAATCAGGCAGTTACATGATGCAATTTTTGCTTGAGGATCCTTCCGGCAGAATTCATGCGGTCGTCTTTCCGAAGGCGTTCGGCCAATTTGGCCATCTCCTCAAAGAAGATCATATTGTTGCCGTTACGGGACGCCTCGATTTACGTCGTGATGAATATAACCTCACGGTAGATGCAGTCTCTGCCATGTCGCTCGAGTCCATGGTTGCCAAGGCGAAGGAGCTCGGACTCTATCACCCGGAGGAGCGGGTGAGCAGACAGACCGTTGCTGCTGCGGCCAAGACGGAGGAATCTAGAGTAGTTTTGGGTGAGGATGGTGAGGTACCTGTCGAGCATGATGATATCGCTTCTCTCCTTCCTAAGCATGGTGAGCGCACTCCTTCCATTCAGATCGAGGATGATACTCTCGTTATCAGACTCCCCCACGATGTTCCACAGGTCGTCTTGGGCGATATCAAGACGGTTCTCCAGTCATCGAAAGGTGTTCATCCGGTCGAACTCCACCTCATTCAGGATGACGGACTTCGTCGCATCAGACTCCCTGGCGGCGTTTCGTTCGAGGGGAGCGTGAAGGAGCAGCTCGAAAATCTTTTCCAAACTCAAAAAATACGCTAGTATTTCCGCGCTTATGTATCGAACGCATACCTGTAACGATTTGAATTCCGCCAGTATTGGAGCGTCCGTGACGCTTGCCGGTTGGGTGCACCGCAGGCGTGATCATGGCGGACTCATTTTCATTGATCTCCGCGATCGGTATGGGCTTACACAAATTGTTATCGACCCTTCCCAGACGTCGGTTCACGGTCTTGCTGAAGATGTTCGCAGTGAGTATGTACTCCAGGTAACTGGTAACGTACGGGCGCGTCCTGCTGGATCTGCAAATATCAATATCGAGACTGGTGGGATTGAGGTTGTCGTTACCGAAATGAAGGTTCTCAATTCCGCGAAAACCCCCCCATTTGAAATAGATATCGAGAAAGACCCGAACGAAGAACTCCGTTTACAGTACCGGTATCTTGATATTCGACGTGATCGTATGAAGACGAATCTGATTATGCGCCATAAGGTCGTCAAGACGATTCGTGATTATATGGACGAGCATAATTTTGTAGAAGTTGAGACGCCTATTCTCATCAAGGGAACGCCCGAAGGTTCCCGCGAGTATATCGTGCCTTCGAGGCTGTACCCCGGGAAATTTTTCGTGTTGCCACAGTCGCCTCAGCAGATGAAGCAACTCCTGATGGTGGCTGGTATGGATCGTTACTTTCAGATCGCGCGTTGTTTCCGAGATGAGGATCAGCGCGGCGACAGGCAGCCGGAGTTCACCCAGTTAGACGTTGAGATGTCATTTGTCGATGCCGAAGATGTCATGCTGCTCAATGAAGAGCTCATGATTCAACTCGTTGAGAAATTTGTGCCGCAGAAGAAATTACTGAAAAAACCATTCCCACGTTTAACGTGGAGGGAAGCGATGATGAAATATGGCTCGGATAAGCCTGATTTAAGGTTCGGCATGGAGATTTGCGATGTGAGTGGGTTGGTTTCCGGATGCGGGTTTAAAGTTTTTGCCGATGCCGTTGGTAATAGCGGCGTTGTTTTTGCGCTCAGGGTTGAGGGCGCTGCATCGTTTACCCGCAAACAGATTGATGACCTCACCGAGCTTGCGAAGGTGTACGGAGCCAAGGGATTGGCTTATGTGGTTTTGGAAAAATCTGATAGCGGATCAAGTGCGATCAAATCTCCCATAGCGAAATTTTTTTCTGAAGATGAGATGAAAAAATTAATTGACGCCTGCGGTGCAAAATCGGGCGACATCATCTTTTTCGGTGCCGATGAGTTTAACGTCGCGGCGACGGCTCTCGGTCAGGTGCGGCTCGCGTGCGGTGATCTTCTCGGCCTGCGGAAGAGTGATGAACTCGCATTTTGCTGGATCCATGAGTTTCCGCTTTTTGAATTTAGCAAGGAAGATAAAAGGCTTGTTTCAGCCCACCATCCCTTCACGGCACCGATGTCGGAGGATGTCGCACTCCTTGATTCCAATCCTCGTGCTGTTCGTGCAAAAGCGTACGATCTGGCGCTCAATGGTTCTGAAATTGGAGGTGGCAGTATCCGTATTCACGATGCGAAGGAGCAATCGAGGATTTTTGAGGTGCTTGGCATTTCGAAGGAAGACGCATCGTTGCGTTTCGGCCACCTGCTCCATGCCTTTGAGTATGGCGCTCCACCTCACGGCGGCATCGCCTGGGGTATCGACCGTCTCGTGATGATTTTCCGTGATGAACCCAACATCCGCGAGGTTATGGCTTTTCCGAAAGATTCCAAGGCGAAAGACCTCATGATGGGCGCCCCATCGGAGTTACCCAAAGAGCAGATCGAAGAGATGCATGTGAGGGTGGTTGCGGAGACGTAAAAAAAGGATTACTTATTCCTTTGACCCTATCATTTTTACCATTGACCCGTATGTTTCACGCATAACGTCAAATGGGCCTGGTTTTCCGAGTGCCTCATCAACTTTTTGCCATACTGTGAATGCAATAGCTGCGCAGAGTACAATTCCTGCTGCCTTTATTCTGTTATCATTTTTCCATTCTTCCATTCTTACTTCATGGGCGATTGGGTCCTGCATTGGGCTATTTTGTGGCTTCTTCGGTGTAGTCATATTTTTGGTAATGTAAAATAGACAAAAAGATTATTTCCTAATTTCTCTCCCCAGAATTTGCTCGGCGAGAGTGTGTGCGGTTACTCCGCTTCTTGCTTCCTGTGTCGCCCGTGCTACTTCGTCGCATACAGCCATGACTCCCATAGTAGCCGCTACAGCCGCGACAACGTGTTTTAGTCTGCGGGCAAATCTGTCGAGAGATCTGTTTATCGCATCGGCTCTTGCTAAATCAGCCTCAAGGCGTTGTGCCGGCGTTTGTGTCAGGCCCATTCTCCTGTTCATGGCCTTGTTCGACATGGTATCGAGATGATCTGTCATTTGGGTAGGGTTATATTGTAGATGCAGTAAAACATAATTTATTATTGTAGTCAATAGATAGTTTGCCCCTCGTGATCCTGCTTTACGCTATTGCAGCTTTCGTGAAGCTCGTTTTTGTGGTAAGATGGTTCGACTGATATTATGTCTCTGATCATGAGTATTTTCTTACAAATTTTCGGGGTTATCGCAGCTTTGATTGGAGGGTTCTACCTCCTCGAGTATCTCATTCATCATGCGGCCGATCATCGCAGGATGAGGGATATGGTCTTCCTCCAGATGCGCGTCCCGCGTAAGGAGTCGAAGGAGGATGCGGAGAAGGAGTCCCAGGCTTTTTCTGCACAGAAGAGTTTCAAGGAAATTGTCGGTATCATGACGCACTTCTACGAGTCGGTGCACAGCATGTATGACAAGAGTTTCAAGTACCACTTCATCGGGCAGGATTACCTCTCGCTCGAGTATGCCGTGATCGAGGGTGAGATCAACTTCTATATGGTCGTACCGAGAGACCTGCTCGTGTACATCGAGAAGCAGCTCACGAGTTTTTATCCTGATCTCCACATCGAGAAGGTTTCTGATTACAATATCTTCAAGCCAAATTCAGCGGTTTCCGGTTGTTATTTATTTCTGGAAAAAGATTTCCATCTGCCCTTCAAGAATTACAACCGTCTGAATTCTGATCCCCTCAACGCGATCGTCAATGCGCTCTCGAAGTTCGGAAAGGATGAGGGCGCGGCGATTCAAATTCTCATTCGACCGGAGTCGAGTCACTGGCAACATGCCGGACGAGGGCTTGCGCAGGCGAAGTACAAATCAAAGAAGCATGGATTTGCCTGGTACAATCCCCTTGGCTGGATAGCCTCGCTCTTCGATGCCCTCCTTCACAGTGATAAAAAGGAAACTCCGCAGGAGCAGGAGCGAACGACTGCCGCTACCGAAGAAGAGGTGAAAGCAATTGATGAGAAAAATTCACATCCGGGTTTTGACACCATTATTCGTATCGTCTGCAGCGCACCTACCCTGCGTGATGCCCGACTCAATGTGTCGAACATTCACAAGGCGTTTGGACAGTTTGACATGTCGAATGGTAACGAGTTCGATTACTCGAAGTACCACCTTGTTGGACCACTCGTGCGTTCTTTCATTATGCGAAAATTCCAGAGAAATTTTTTGCAGTGGATTAAAATTATCGAGTCGCGGCGCAAGATGATTCTCTCTTCAGAAGATTTGGCGAGTCTCTTTCATCTGCCGAATATCCGGTACAACATGAATCCGAATATAGTCTGGCAAAACTACAAGGTTGCGCCGGCGCCGGCGAATATTCCTGCGGAGGGCATACTCCTTGGGCACAATACCTTTCGCGGTGTCACCAAGGAAATTCATATGAAGCGGGATGACCGATTCCGCCACTTCTACGTCATTGGTCAGACGGGTACCGGTAAATCATCCGTTTTGCAGTCAATGATCCGACAGGATCTGCGAAACGGCGATGGTCTTGCCATTGTCGATCCGCACGGGAGTCTCATCGAGGACGTCATGCCCTTCATCCCACGAGAGAGAGCCGATGATGTCATTTACTTCAATCCGGGTGATATGGAGCGTCCCATGGGCTTAAACCTCCTCGAGGGTGAGAGCTGGGAAGAAAAGGAGCTCGTTTCGATGGAGGCGATGAACATCATGATCAAGCTCTTCGGTGAGGAGATCTTTGGTCCACGTATTCAAGATTACTTCCGAAATGGATGCTTGACCCTCATGTCCGATGAAGCCGAGGGTGGTGCCATTACCGATATCGTTCGTCTCTTTACCGATGATGAATATCAGGCTTACAAGTCTGAAAAAGTCACGAATCCCATCGTGAAATCTTTCTGGGAGAATCAGATGGCCAAAACCGGTCAGAGGGAAAAGCAGGAGATGATCCCCTACCTGGCGGCGAAATTCGGCCAGTTTGTGACGAATACCATGATGCGAAACATTATCGGCCAGACGAAATCGGCCTTCAATCTCGGCGAGGTCATGGAGCAGGGGAAAATTCTCCTCGTGAATCTCTCGAAGGGTGAGACCGGTGAGATGAACAGCAAGCTCCTCGGTTTGATTTTTGTCTCGAAGCTCCAGATGGCCGCTCTCGGTCGTCAGAAATTTCTGAAGACCGGAAAGAAGCCACGAGACTTCTTCCTCTACATCGATGAGTTCCAGAATTACGTTACCGATTCGATCGAAGTTATCCTCTCCGAGGCAAGAAAGTATCGTCTTGGTCTTTCTGTTGCCCACCAGTATTTAGCCCAGCTCGAAGATAAAGGTGGGGGTCTCAATAAAAAATCATCGAGCATCAAGGAGGCGATTTTCGGTAACGTCGGAACCATCATGTGTTATAAAATTGGTGCTCAGGACGCCGAGTACATGGCGAAAGAGATGGCACCAGTCTTCAGTGATCAGGATCTCGTCAATCTCGACAAGTACAAGGCGGTGATGAAACTCTCCATCGATACCCAGCCTTCCCGTCCGTTCAGTATTACCCCGCTCAATCCTTACCTCGAGAAGGGCGACCGCGGTGTTGCCGAGGCATTCAAGCAGCTCTCCCGTCTCAAGTATGGTCGAGAGCGGGAGTTCGTGGATCGTGAAATTATCCGTCGTCTCGGAATAAGCGGAACAAAGAGCGCAGGAGCTGCGAAAAAGCAGGCGGTTGACCCGTTTGGGTTTTAGTATATTGTTCTACAAGTTTTTTCTCATCTGGCAATCCCATATTTGTAAGCTTCTGCCAGCTTTATTTTTTGAGTACAGAAACTTTTCTTTCATGATGCAATGGGATATAAGGGCTGCTCTTATCGTATTTGTGCTATCCTTTGGAGAAAACAAATACAAAAAACTATGATTCTTCGAAGTTCTCTCAAGGTCGGTGCCCATGCCCTCGGAGTTGCCATGCTCTTCATGATTCTTCCGGCCTCTGCCCAGACGGAAAATGAGAGAGATGTTCAGGCAGCATCTCCCCCTGGTGGCGTTTTTGAGCAGTACTACGACATTACAGCCTATTATTCTCCTTTGGCCGATCAGGAGCGCTATGTCACCGGATCGTATGATTCCGATATTCGTCTCAATGGGCATGGAGTGCATGGGGCGGATGGTACCGATGTTTACGCGGGAATGATCGCTGCACCTTCGAACTATCCCTTTGGAACCAAGATGCACATTCCAGGTATTGGAACTGTGGCGGTACATGATCGCGGTGGAGCCATTCAAACAGCCGGTAAAAATTTGAAGCATGACCGGCTCGACATCTGGATGGGACGAGGAGACGAGGGTCTTTCGCGTGCGCTTACCTGGGGAAGACGGGTTCTGAAGGTTACCGTTTACGGCGTCGATCCTTCGATCAGGGAGGAGGTTACTTTCAAGAGTCTCGTTTTGAGCGAGGGTTATTCCAGGAGACCGGTAAGACCACCGATGTTTCCTGTTGATATTTGGAACCTGAGTCATGGGGAGGAAGTCGTGAAACTGCAAAAGACTTTGGCGGGTCTCGGATACTTCGATGAACCCATAACCGGATTTTACGGGCCGGAGACTCGTGATGCCGTTTACCGCTTCCAGAGCGATCATGACATCTTCACGGATGCGAGTGAGCTCGGCGCCGGCCATACCGGACCACAGACGCGCATTAGTCTGGAGAAAGCCTTCGTTGAGAGACGAAAAACTCTCCTTCCAGGTATCACGCTTGGGCGAGGAAGTCAGGGGCAGAATGTCTCCAAACTCCAGCAGATTCTCCGTGAACTCGGATATGACGTGAGGGTGACCGGTGTCTTCGATGAGCAGACACAAAAGGCGATCCTCACCTTTCAGAAAATGCAGAAGATTGTGAAAAATGAAAAAGAACATGGGGCTGGATATTTTGGACACAAGACGATGGCTGCCCTTGAGAAGCAGTACACTGAGTCCGTCGTCCATGCCAATGCCACCGTTATCGAGGTTCCAAATTACCTCGTCCAGGACCTCTCCCTTAATGCTACCGGCGAAGCGGTGAGGCAGTTACAGTCAGAGCTTGCCCGTCTCAACTTTCTGCGCATCGAACCAACCGGCAATTACGGACCTGTCACCGCCCATGCCGTTTTCAAATTCCAGCAGTCCCAGGGTCTTGTGCGCACTCTCGATGATAGTGGTGCGCAGGTTTTTGGACCGGCTACGCGCGAGCGTTTGAATCAGATTATCGCCGAGAGATTCTACCAGAGTGGACTCATTACGATGAGGAAGAAGGCCCTCTCGCTCATAAGCTTGGCGAAGTAAATTTTAGATGCGGGCAATATTGATACCGGCCAAACGCGAGAGTTCTTTTTCGAGATCAAATATTTTCTTCTCAATTTTTTTGATTTTTTGCGTTGGCTTTTTCCCCGGCGCATATCTGGAGTAGCCTTCATCGAGCCTCTGCCGGAGCGGCACCTTCTCGGTATGACAGATGCGTTTGTCGGCGTAGTACACGATACGCTCTTCGAGTGATCTCAGTGGGTGTGATTTTGATATGACAGCATCAAATTGCTGAGAAACAATCGATTCTGCGAGGCGCGGTTCGCCGCACTGTTTGAGTAGATGGGCTGTAATTTCCGTATCATGCGCATGGGGAAATTTTTTCTTCATTGCGAGATAGTATGCCGTATCGTCCTTCGCTGTTTTTCTGGGAAGATTTTTGTAGTTTTTGAATGAAAGCGCCTTCATGAGATCGTGGAGAAGGGCGAGATCGCGGATGAGTTCGAGGTGCACCTGGTTGCCATTCGTGAGAATTTTTTTTGCGATTGCTACCGCGAGTTTTGCTACGGCCCGCATGTGCTGCACAACGTTCTGCGGCGTGTGGCAGGTTTTGTAGAGTTTGCGGATATTTCGAATTTTCATTTCATGTATTTTATTTGATGTGCGTTACCGTAATTTCGTGAGTACCATTTTTCCTCTTCAGATGAATGTCGGTGCGGATTTTCGGTTTATTCGGGCCGAGGTGTTCCGCCCACTCGATGATGATGTAATGTGGATCGCGGGTATGGAGTTCCGAGATCATTTCATGTGCCGCATCCGTATGTTTTTCCAGCCGGTAGAGGTCACAGTGAAATGAGACTCCTCCATCATTATGATGATACTCCCTGATGTAACTAAACGTGGGGCTCTTTATGGCCTCTTCCCTGAGTTCAAGAACCTCTGCCAATCCTTTGGTGAAGGTGGTTTTCCCTGCTCCAAGTTGGCCGTAGAGGCAAATTATCGAACCTTTCGGGAGTACGGCAAGTATTTTTGAGGCTAATTTCTTCGTCTCGGCTGGATTTTTCGTCGTGTACCTGGTCATTTGATCTTTTGCTTTGATTCTGCTATACTATAAGGAAACCTAAAAACAAATACAAATGGCACAGGATACCCATGGAGGTAAGGAAGATTTACTCCTCGATACCCCGATTCATCAATTTGAAGCCGAGAAACAGCATCGCCATCTCGCCGCGTGGGCAGGCCTGCTCGTGTTTGCCTTGGGTGCTTTCGTGACCGTCGGAACCGGTGGGATGGGTAACTTCCTCGCCAGCGTTCTGCCTACGAAGCCCGTTCCCGCTTTTGACGGGACGGCCCTTCCGGTTGAGAAGGCTCCAAACTGGGTGAAGCTCAGGAGCGAAGAGTACAAGTATGCCTACGAGCAGCTTGCGTCGGATAAACTTACGGATTTTCCCCAGTATGTCCCGGGAAATCTGGATCGCGATGTAGCTACCCTAAAATGGGGAAATCCTTCTGATGATGCCATTCGCAATCAAAAGATCACCTATTCCGTTCCCTACATGGGAAGCTATCGGCTCAATGGGAAGGAGTATGACGGCAGCCATCTTGCCATCGATCTCAAGGTTCCCAACAATACACCGGTGCGGTCGATTGCCAATGGGATTGTCGTTAAGGTTGCAACCCCATCCAGTGGATTTGGCATGCATCTCGTCGTTGAGCACCGTGATGTTCCTTCTTTCGATAATGCCGCTGTCAAGACAACATACTACTCCTCCTATAGCCATCTCGGTTCAATCCTCGTCGCTGAGGGCGATGTCGTTCTGCGCGGTCAGAATATCGCTCTCTCCGGGCACTCCGGTTTTGCAACCACTCCACATATTCATTTTCAGATTGATAAAAATGATGCTCCCTGGCATCCGTTTTGGCCTTTTACCTTCCAAGATCAGTCGGCGGCCGGACTTGATTTCGTCGGAGCGCTCAATGCCGGACTTGGAAAAGAAAAAGCCATCGCCAATACCATCAATCCGATGCTCTATGTGCAGCAGTACTTGACGAGCAGCGAGGTGGTGACACCAAGTCTACCTGCCGCTCCTGTTGAGCCTGCACCTGCACCAACGCCAGTTGCAACTCCGACAGCCAGTAATGGTCCTGTCTTCTCTCTTGCTGAAAAAACCAGTTTTCAGCTCGGTGATGAGGTTTCGTTTACCGTGAACGTCAAGGACTCCAATGGAAATATAATGAGCAGTTTTGAAAATAGCGCCCTGCTTCTCCTGAGCGGGGATGTCGGTACGCTTTCGCAGATCAATCTCGCCTCTTCTGATTTTTCTGACGGTAAATTTACCGTGAAACTTCTTGCTCCAAGAGTCGGACATGGAGTGATCAGTGTCTTCTACCATGATGTGTCTGTCGCTCATCTTGCTTTTGATATAGCGACACCGGTCGCAGTGTCCGCTCCAACTCCCCCATCTGTCCCCAAACCGATCGCTTCCAATAAGCCAAAAATCTTCGCTGATGTCGGCGGCAGCACTCCCTACTATGATGCGATCGAGTTCATGAAACAGAAGAGTGTTTTCGGAGGGTACAGCGATGGAACCTTCCGGCCGGATCAGGTGATCTCGCGTGTTGAAGTTCTGAAGGTTGCCCTCAAGAGTTCGAACCGTCCACTCCTCCAGACGACGGGAACCCTCTCGTACAGTGATATTGACGCTAGCGCCTGGTACGTCCCGTACATTGCAACAGCTCAACAAAATGGCATCATGCAGGGATATGTCGGTGGATATTTCCGTCCGAATCAAAATGTAACACGCGCCGAGTTCCTGAAAATTCTCCTCCTCTCTTCACCGGTCTCGATTGATCCGACTGTAGCGATCGACCCATTTACCGACGTAAAAAAAGATGACTGGTATGCGGTATTTGCGCAGTTTGCCAAGACTAAAAATTTGCTGCCAAAGTCCGGAACAGAATTTAAACCGAATGAGGAGATTACCCGCGGTGAGGTTGCCGAAATCATCTACCGGCTCATGGTGATTTTACAGAGCGGGGCGGGAAGCTACCTGGCCTGATACATGGTACCCTCAGCAGGAATCGAACCTACATCTTCGCCTTAGAAGGGCGCTGCTCTATCCATTGAGCTATGAGGGCGAGAGTTTTTTCAAAACAATCGCGGATATTCTAGGAAATTTTTCGGAAATATGCTAGTACTTTAGCATGCACCTGCGCAACAATGAGGTCATTCGGCGGATTTATCGGAGACACTACTTCCCCTATCTCCTCGACATCCTCAAGCTCCTTATCGCCAGTTTTCCTTTCTTCTTCCTCCTCTATCTCATTCAGGACGGTGTAGGTTTTTTGACGTTTTCGCTCATTATCACCGGGATTGTCCTCCTCTTCCTCATCGCCTTTTTTTACATGACGTTCATATACTGGGCGGACAAGCTCATTATCACGAACTTTCGTATTGTCTTCATTGATTGGAAGCTCCTCAATGTGAATACTGAGAACGAGGCTGAACTCAAGGATATTCAGGATGTGCACGTCCGCGGAAAAGGAATTTTTTCCTTCATACCCTTCCTCGACTACGGAACCATTACCATTGCCACGGCGGCGAGCGAGGTGTGCGTCCGTTTCGAGCTCGCTCCAGGTCCGGACAGGATCAAGCGTTTCATTTTTGCGACCAAGTAGTTGTGCTATACTTGCGCCATGATTCAACGGGATCCCCAGTTTGATGAGGTTGGAGCCAGTGGAGTGAAGCAGGAAGTTTCCTCCGAGGATGGTGCTTTGAGTGCGCAGTTTGAAAATGTTCTCAGGCCGCAGATGCTCCGTGAATACATCGGCCAGTCTCTCATCAAAAAAAATCTCCAGATAAGCATGGATGCGGCCAAGTCTCGAAGTGAACCACTCGAGCATGTGCTCCTCCACGGTCCACCGGGACTCGGAAAGACGACGCTGGCCTCCATTCTCGCCCGTGAAATGGGTGTTTCTTTTCGTGTCACTTCCGGACCTGCACTTGAAAAACAGGGTGATCTCGCCTCCATTCTCACCAATATGAAGAATTTTGAGGTCCTCTTCATTGATGAGATTCATCGACTCAAGCCTGCCATCGAGGAGGTGCTCTATGCGGCAATGGAAGACTTTTGTCTCGATCTCATGATCGGCAAGGGTCCCAGTGCGAGATCGATGCGACTTTCACTTCCCCGATTCACCCTCGTCGGGGCCACCACGAAACTCAACATGCTCTCTTCACCACTCCGTGCCCGTTTCGGCCATACCTTCAAGTTCGAGCTGTATTCCACTTCGGAAATTGAGGATATTCTTCACCGCTCTGCACGAATTCTTGCCTGTGAGCTTGATCCTGAGGCCTGCCATTTGCTTGCCAGTACTTCGCGTCAGACCCCCCGTATCGCCAACCGATTGCTTCGACGGGTACGTGATTTCGCTGAAGTTCATGAGGAAACTTCACATCTGTCCGTTTCGACCACGAGAGAGACACTCGCGGCGCTCGGTGTTGACCGCCTCGGATTGGATCGGGTGGATCTTGATCTTCTCAAGACGATCATCGAGAAGTTCCAGGGTGGGCCGGTTGGTTTAAGTACTCTTTCCGCGGCTCTTTCCGAGGAACAGGAAACCATTGAGGATATTTATGAGCCATACCTCTTGCAACTTGGCCTGCTCGAGCGAACGCCACGCGGAAGAATCGCGACTAAATCTGCATATGGCCACCTCGGACTTCCATCCCCTTCTTCACTCTTCTCATCATGAAATCACTCTTTGTTCTTCTCCTCCTCGTTCTCCTGAGTGCCGGAGGTTACTTCGTCTACTCTTCAAGATCGAATTCTGGGCTTCAAAAAAACTCCGGCGAGATGACTGAAGTACGGGAGGTCAGCGCGAGTGGGAGGATTCAGTCTCTCGGAGTGACTTCGGTTCCCGGAAGCGGAACGCATCTCCTCTTTCGAGCTGATGGATCAACTGTTCTCTTGACGGCGCTTGGAGCCGATCTGGATCCATATAATGGCCAGCAGGTGGAGGTGGAGGGGCGACTCACCACGACACCGAGCGGTAAGGAGCTCATACAGGTCCTGCGCGTGAGTGAGCAGGCTGCGAAACTGGCTGACACCGTCGATTCTGCCTCGAAGGAGTGGAAGAAGTATGAGAATCAGATTCTCGGTGTGAGATTTCAGAGACGAGAATTCTGGATGCTTACGAATAAAAAAGATGCTCTGCTCTTTACCATTCCCGCTGTACAACCGGCTTGTGATCCCGATGAGGTCAAACCGTGTGAGGCCGTGAAGGATGATACCATCCTCGTCGAACGATTCATCAATAGCAAGAGTGCGCCCCTGCGATCGTTCGCCGGAGGCGAGACCCTTTCTGCCAAGAATCTCGTGGGTCCGGATAAACTTGTCGGATATCGCTCCTACAACAGCACGACCGGTGAGATTATTTTCGTTGTGGGCCGCGATAACTTCATCTACCGCGCTACCTATACTCCTTCCGCCTATCGTACCGTCGATGTCTCCGCCAACGACTTCCATAGTCTCCAGAACTCGTTCCAGTTTATTCCCTATAAATAAAGCTGAATTTCCCTCTTGACGGTGGGCTATTGGCACTCTATACTTGAGAGTGCTAATTTATCGTGTTTGAGGCTATACCATAAACGCAATTAGGAACAAGGATAATAAGATGATTTTAGCTTTAGGTTGTGGTATGATTCAGGGACAAATTTCGTAGGTACATAAAAACTCTTCTTTAACCCTCTGCTCTCTATGCCATCATCAGACTTCTCGAGATTTGAAAAGTTCACCAAAGAGGCCAAACAGGCTCTCATTTATGCCCAAGATCGAGCCAAAGATGCCCGCCTCAATTACGTTGGGACTGAGCACATCCTCCTCGGAATACTCTCTCAGACGAGCGCCCTTGGGTGTTCGATTCTCCTCAGTTTCGGAGTTTCGCTCGAGAATGTCCACCTCGTCTTGAAGACGGTTGGGAGGACCGGCCAGCAACAGACGAGCGACAAGGGACCTACTGGCCTGAGCGGTTTTGCAAAGAAGGTCATTGAGGATGCCATTCACTGCGCCGCAGAGTTCGGCCACTCTTTTGTTGGAACGGAGCATCTCCTGTATGCCCTCGTTTCACAGGAAAATACAGCCGCAACCGTGATTCTCGAAAATATGAAGGTCAGTCCGCAGGATGTGAAGGATCAGGTCATCGAGGCTTTTGAGCGTGGACGGATTCAGCAGCAGGGAACTCCCAATATGCCCATCGGCATGGGTGGTAATTCCATGATGAATCCTATTGAATTTTTCCTGAGCGGACTTCAGGGGGTCATCACCAGTACTTCCTCGCAACAGGAGAAGGAGGGCGGTTTTAACAAAGAATCGTTTACCCGTGGAAAGAAAACTGCTGCCCAGAAGGGCCAGAAGCAGAGCAAAACTCCGGCTCTGGATTACTTCACGACCGATCTCGTGCAGGAGGCCCGCAAAGGCAAGCTCAGTCCTGTCATCGGACGTGCCAAAGAGATTCAGCGTGTCATTTCTATTCTGTGCCGAAAGACAAAGAATAATCCTGCACTTCTCGGAGAGCCGGGTGTCGGGAAGACGGCGATTGCCGAAGGTCTTGCCCAGGCGATTGTCCGTGAGCAGGTTCCTGATTGTCTGCTCGATAAGCGGCTTCTCGCCCTCTCCATGACCTCCCTCGTCGCCGGCACCAAGTACCGCGGTGAGTTTGAAGAGCGCATCAAGCAGGTACTCGATGAGGCTTCAAGTCAGACGAATGTCATCCTCTTCATCGATGAACTCCACACCGTCATTGGAGCCGGTTCCGCCGAAGGAAGCCTAGACGCTGCGAACATTCTCAAGCCGGCACTTTCCCGCGGACAGGTACAGGTCATCGGCGCCACCACGACCGCCGAGTACCGAAAACATATTGAAACCGACACTGCCCTTGAGAGACGTTTCCAGACGGTGATGGTCGAAGAGCCATCAACGGAAGATAGTCTCGCCATGCTTCACGGACTCAAGGAAGGTTTCGAAGAGCATCACAGTCTCATCATTGATGAAAAGGCTCTCGAGGCCGCCGTGCGACTCGCAAAACGGTATATCAATGATAGATTTTTACCGGATAAGGCGATCGACCTCATCGATGAGGCATCTTCCTTGAAGAGAATTTCTTCGAAAGGAAATATGGATAAGATCCGCAAGCTCCAGCAGGAACTCAACGACACGATCAAGCTCAAAGAAGAGGCCGTCTCCAATCAGAATTACGAGTACGCCGCGGAGCTTCGCAACAAGGAGGTTGAGGTAATGAGAATGATCGATGAGACCAAGACTCTCAAAATTCCACGAGAGAAGCGCGACACCGTAACTGAAGAGGATGTGGCGCGGGTTGTCGGTACCATGACCGGTATCCCCGTGATGCGGCTCGTCGATCAGGATGCCGTCAATCTCATGCAGCTCGAGGAGTCGCTCCACGGAGCCATCGTTGGACAGCATGAAGCCGTTACCGCTGTTGCCCGCGCTATTCGCCGGTCGAGGACGGGCGTATCGGATCCGAATCGGCCGATCGCCTCTTTCATCTTTCTCGGACCGACGGGTGTCGGCAAGACTGAGCTCGTGAAGACGCTCGCCAAACAGGTATTCAACGATAAAGATGCGCTCATCAAAATCGATATGAGTGAGTTCATGGAGCGGCACAATACTTCACGACTCGTCGGTACGACGGCGGGGTATGTCGGATACGAGGATGGCGGGCAGCTCACCGAACAAGTTCGCCGCAAGCCGTATGCCGTTGTGCTCTTTGATGAAATTGAAAAAGCCCATCCGGAGGTATTTAATCTGCTTTTGCAAATTCTTGAAGATGGTGTGCTTACCGATGGAAAGGGACGGAAGATTGATTTCAAAAATACAATTATCGTCATGACCTCGAATATCGGCGCCGATAAGCTCACTGAGAAGGCCGCTCCGATCGGATTCAATCTCCGCGGCGACCAGCTCGAGCAGGCGTTCAGCAATTACGAAGCCATGGAAGAGGACGTGCAGAAGGAACTGAAGTTAAAATTCAGACCGGAGTTCCTGAACCGTATCGACAGAATTGTTATGTTCAAGCCACTTTCCCACGATAATGTGAAGAAGATCGTTCAACTCCACCTCGATAAACTCCAGATGCGCCTCGTGCAGAAGCAGATTGTATTACAGCTGGATGCTTCTGGTCTCGAGGTAATCTCGAAGAAGGGCTACGATCCTCAATATGGTGCCCGTCCGGTACGTCGTGCCATCCAGGAACTCGTCGAGGATCCCCTCACCGCCGGCCTCCTCGATGGATCGTTTGGAGAGGGCGACACGATTGCCGTTACCAAGGATTCTTCTGATGAGAATAAGGTTGTTTTGAAAAAAATTGGGCGCGCCGCTGTGCGAAAGACAAAATCTGTTTCTGCGTCTGGAAGCGGTTCGAAGGCGACGATAGCCGGTAGTGGCAAAAATGCCGCATCGGTTACATAGCCTAAAGTTATCTTGACAATGCCGCTTTCTGGCCTGTATCGTTCTTGCGCTTTAGCTTTGTCATGGTCTATAGATAGCGCAGCGTGCAGGGCTTAAGAGCGGCTTCTTCCGCCAATTTTATTATCTAACCTGTGCTATCGAAGATTTATTTATGCCGCAGCGTGTTATTAAAAAAGAGTCTCCTGTCATGGATCAGCTTTTGTCGCGTCCGATGACGATGCCGGAGTTTATTCCGGGAAAACTTGTCGAGGGTAAGGTTGCCCTCATCAGCAAGGGGGCGCTCCTCATTGACTTCGATGGAATTGCGACGGGTCTCGTATCGGGTCGAGAGCTCCATGACAGCCTGAACAAGGCTGAGGATCTGAAGGAAGGAGACGTCATCTCTGCCTATGTCATCGAAGAAGAAAATGAAGATGGGCTCGTTTTGCTTTCCCTCCGCAAGGCTTCACAGGAAAAACGGTGGGAGCAGTTTGCCGATGCGTTCAATACCGGAAAGATTATCAAAGTCGTTGCCCATGAGGCGAATAAGGGAGGTCTGCTCCTCGATCTTGATGGCATCAAAGGCTTCATTCCCGTTTCACAACTCGCACCGCTCCACTACCCGCGTGTCGATGGTGCTGATCCCGGACTCATTCTTCAACGATTGCAGGCGCTCGTCGGTATCGAGTTTGCCGTGAAGATTATTTCCATTGATAAAGAAAACGGGAAGCTCATCCTCTCTGAAAAAGCTGCATTTGATGACGATCGAAGAAAGAGTTTGACGAGTCTTTCACCCGGTACGATGGTTCACGGAAAGGTCAGCGGTATTGTGAAGTTCGGTATCTTCGTGGCCTTTGATGGACTTGAGGGGCTCGTGCATATCTCTGAAATTGCCTGGGGACATGTTTCCAATCCCGCGGATTATGCCAAACTCGGGGACAGTGTCGATGTCCAGGTCATTGGCGTCGAGGGTGATAAAATTTCTCTCAGTATCAAGCGCCTGACGTCTGATCCGTGGCTCGAGGTCGCCAACCGCTATGCTGTGGGTACTCTCGTTGAGGGTGTGATTAATCGCGTCACCCCCTTTGGCGCATTTTTGTCGCTCGAGGGTGATATCAATGGACTCATTCACGTTACCGAGATCACCGATAAGCAAATTTCTGATCCTTCAGAAGTGTTGAAGGTCGGTGACCGCGTCAAGGCACGCGTCATTGCCATCGAGCCGGATGAGAGACGAATCGGCTTGTCTATCAAGGCTGTTGATAATCCGCCTGATGCCGCCGAAGCCGGTGCCGAAGGTGAGGTTAAAAAGCCGCGAAAGAAGGTTACGGCGAAGAAAAAAGAGGAGGTGAAGGAGGAAAGTGTGGCGTAGAAACTGTGATATACTGCCCTTACTATGATTCTGGAAGGTTTGAATGAAGCCCAGAAGGAGGCCGTGATGCATGGGGTGGGGCCGATGATGATTTTGGCGGGGGCCGGTACGGGAAAGACGAGGGTGATTGCGACGAGGATAGTACAGTTGGTTGAGAGTGGTGCGGCTAAACCGAGTGAGATTTTGGCGCTGACCTTTACTGAAAAGGCGGCGAGTGAGATGGTGGAGCGGCTCGATGTCATGATGCCGCTTGGATATGAGGAGATAGAGGTGCGAACCTTCCATGGTTTTTGCGAGAGAGTTTTGAGGGAGAGAGGGCATGAAATCGGACTTGATCCGGAGTTCAAAATTTTGTCGAAGATGAAGCAGTGGAATTTTCTGCGGCGCAATCTCTTTCGCTTTCCACTGAAGTACTACCGGCCGCTTGGAAATCCGGCGAAGTATTTGAGTCTCTTCATGTCGCACTTTGATCGATTGAAGGATGAGTTTATTTCACCTGAAGAATATCTGAAGTTTGGACAGGAGCAGTTGATGCAATTTGAAGGCGCAAGCCACGAGGGCGCAGATTATGAGAACTGCCTGAAACAGCACGAGATGGCTCTTCTGTATGCGGCATATCAGGAGGCGATGGCGGTCGAGGGATACATGGATTTCGGTGATCTGGTTTACTATGCGCTGAAACTTCTCGAGACACGATCGAGTGTTCTGCGTGAGTATAGCAAACGATACCGGTTTATCATGGTGGATGAGTTCCAGGATACGAACTACGTGCAGACGAGGCTGGCGCTTCTGCTTGCGCGTGAACACGGGAACATCGCTGTCGTTGGCGACGATGATCAGAGTATTTATCGATGGAGGGGAGCGAGTCTGTCGAATGTCGAGCAATTTGAAAAAGAATATCCTTCGTGCAGACGAGTCGTTCTCCATGAAAATTATCGCAGCCGAACGGAGATTCTGGATAGCGCGTATAGGCTCATACAAGGCAATAATCCGAATCGCCTCGAGGTGAAGAAGAGTTTGAACAAGAGGCTTACGGCGAGAAAGATTTTTCCAGATGAAAAATCTGCCGTCGAGCTGCAGGTATTCGATACGTACCTCGAGGAGACCGGAACTGTCGTGCGAGATATTGCGCTTGAGGTTGCTTCCGGAAAAAGAAGGTGCAGCGATTTTGCCATTCTGGCACGGACGAATTCACATTTGAAGGCTTTTGCCGACGAACTTCTCATGAGCGGTGTCCCCTTCCAGATACGCTCGACTGATGGAATCCTCCAGTTTGATGAGGTGAAGGATCTGGTTGCCGTTGCGAGAGCCACTACCGATCCCCATGATGCCGTTGCGCTCTACCGAGTCCTCTCCATGCCGGTATTTGGGCTTACCATAGAGGATATTTTTGAGTTACTGCAGGAGGCGAAAAAATTGTACCTGTCGCCGTTTGAGATTTTGAAACAGAAAAAGACGAAATCACAGAGCTCACTCTTCCATGATGAGGACAAGCTCATGAAGATTGCTGAAATTTTCCATCAACTCATGGAGTACGGACGTCGCAATCGTCCGAGTGGTATCTTTCTGAAATTCCTCGAGCTTTCCGGATATGTGAAGTACGCCGTTTCTCTCGAAGATTCCCGCAGTCAACGGATTCTCGATAACCTCAATGCGTTCGCGGCCCTCGTGGCCGAGTTTGAGAAGAGCGAGCGGGATAATTCCATATTCGATCTGCTCCAATATTTCGACATCATCGAAAAGTCCGAGCTTCCCCAGGAGTCCGCTAGGGCCGAACGCGATGCCGACGCTGTAGAGCTCCTCACCGTTCACAGCGCAAAGGGACTCGAATTTCCCGTTGTCTACATCGTGAGTCTGGTTCAAAATCGATTTCCTTCCCTGGCAAAGAGGGAGCCGTTTGAGATACCGCGCGCGCTCCTCAAGGATACCGTACCTGAAGAGGATTGCCATCTGGAAGAAGAGCGGAGACTTCTCTATGTGGCCATGACGAGGGCTCAAGAAAGGCTCATTTTGACCTATGCCAGACAGTATGAGGGAGCGAGAAAATGGAAGCCGTCGATTTTTTTGAGTGAGATTTTTGAGAAGTGCGAAACATCGAGCCGTGAGTTTGAGAAGACTTCCACGGCCATTCTTCGACCGAGCGATGATCTCGCCATTCACCTACCCAGACAGCTCAAAATTCCTCTCGGGCGCTTGAGCTACACGCAATTCGATACTTTCAAACAATGTCCACTCAAGTACTCCTACCGGTACCTCATGATGGTGCCGACTCCTCAAGGCCATGCCAGCAGTTACGGGACGAGCATCCACAATACCCTGAAGGAATTCTATCAGCTCATGAAGTCAGGTGCTCCAGTTTCCCTCGATACCCTCCTCCAACTCTTCGAAAAAAACTGGATCGCCGATGGGTATGAGTCCCGCGGACATGAGGAAAAGAGAAGGCGTGAAGGCCGCGAAGTATTGACGAGGTTTTTTGAGGTGAATTCGGTGCCTGCGTGGACTGTGCCTACATTTCTCGAGCGGCCCTTTTCCCTTAAAATTGGCCAGGCCCGCGTCACGGGACGGATTGACCGCATCGATCAGCTCGAAGATGGCACCTATGAGGTGATTGATTACAAAACCGGATCATCGAAGAAAGATACTGATCTGGAGAGGGACTTGCAGCTCTCACTCTACGCTCTTGCGTGCCGCGAATCGCTTGGCATCGCTGTGTCGAGATTGAGTTTATACTTTATTGACGACAATGTGAAAATCAGTACGACGCGTACTGGTGAACAATTAGAACAATGTCGGAGTGAAATTCTCGAGCTCGTCGAAGAAATGCTGAAAAGCGACTTCCAGCCGACGCCGGGCTTTCATTGCAGGTTTTGCGATTTTCGGCTGATTTGTCCGGTGGCGAAATGAAACATTGACTGTGAGTAAAAATTCACCTACACTGTTTCTTGATACCATTTCTTCGTTATGAATTCTCTTCTCCTGATTGTCTCTCTGCTTGCTCTCGCCGGATTTGCCTTTCTGTTCTACAAACAGATAGGTGGCGGTGCCAACAAAAATGAAGAAAAGATGAGCGACCTCACGAAACAGGTGCAGGATTTGCTCAAGATTTCACTCGCGCAGCAGAATGAGTCTATGAAGCAGCAGCAGGAGATGCGGCGGCAGATGGATGAGCGGCTGAAGGAAATGTCTACTTCCCTTGAACGACAGCACAAAACTGTTGGTGAGCGCCTTGATAATGCGGCCAGGGCCGTGAGCGATGTCAAGAAGGGCCTGGGTGAGCTCTCCGGAGCCACGAAACAGATGATTGATGTGGGAAAAGATATTTCGAGTCTGCAGGAGATTTTGCGAGCGCCGAAGTTGCGGGGAAATCTCGGGGAGCTTTTTTTGGAAAATCTCCTCGGGCAGATTCTTCCCGGACAGGAGCTGTATGAACTCCAGTATGCCTTCAAGGGTGGAGAAAAAGTGGATGCCGTTATCCGTCTCATCGATAACATGCTCGTGTGTGTCGACTCGAAGTTCCCGCTTGAAAATTTCCAGAAGATGATTGATGCCCAGACGGAGAAGGATGAAAAGCGCGAATTCCAGTGCCGCAAGGCATTTTTCTCTGATGTGAAGAAGCACGTCGACGCGATTGCCTCCAAGTATATTTTGCCTGATGAGGGTACGCTCAACTTCGCACTTATGTACATTCCTGCGGAAAATGTCTACTACGAAACCATCACGAAGGATCTCGCCGATGAAGGAAATATATCGCAGTATGCCTTGAGCAAGCGAGTCATCCCCGTTTCACCCAATACATTTTACCTCTACCTGCAGACACTCCTCATCGGTTTCAAGGGTATGCAGGTCCAGAAAAATGCCCAGCATATTCTCGATCGTTTATCTCGGCTCAAGGGGGATTTTGGGAAATTTGCCGAATCGTACGAGCTCGTCGGTACTCATTTACAGCACGCTCAAGCCAGTTTTGACAAGTCCGAAAAAAAGCTTGAGCAGTTTGGCGGCAGGTTGGAGATGGTGGAGAGCAGTGGAGAAAATGTAAAGATGTTGAATTGAGTTCCATGTAAGCTTTGGATGCAGCTTTGAGTTGCCTGCTATTCTGCTTTACTTTTGCTGATTTTGGTTTTAAACTGCCTTTCGCTATGGCAATCAAACTGACTGATTTGGCCGAGAAAGTCGGCCTCACCACGAAGGAGCTAAAGAAAAAGCTTGAAGAGCTGGGGTTTGCTGTGAAGTCGACAGCCAGGACGATTGAAGATGATACGGCGGAGCTCGTCGTCGCTGAGCTTACGCAGAAGCGCGAGTTTCCGATATCGGGTGGCGATAGTGATGCCAGTGCCGTGCCGCTTGAAGATGATGGCCCTCATGCTCCCGATGCTCTCGCCGACACCGTTGAAATTTACGAGAGTGAGGTGGAGCGCCAACTCGAACGTGAGATCGTAAAGTCGCAGCGAAAGAAAACTGCGGGTAAAGATGTTTCGAAGAAAGATTCAGCTACCGCTGCTGCTTTGCCCGATTTCGCCCGAGGAGGCGTGATTGAGATTCCGGATGTCATTTCCGTGAAAGAGTTTGCGGAAAAAACCGGCATCTCCGCGGGAAAAATTATCGGCGTGCTCATGAAGAACGGGGTGCTAGCCAATATCAATCAACAGGTGGATTTCGATACCGCCGTCATTGTGGCCGCTGATTTGGGTCTCAATCTCAAGAGGAAACGAGGTGGCGCCGCTGTGGCTGAACTCTACGAGGGAAATATCGCTGCGCTTCTGAAGGAAGACGATCAGAGCGTTCTTGCGCCCAGACCGCCCGTTGTCGTCATCATGGGGCACGTCGATCATGGAAAGACAAAGCTTCTCGATTACATCCGTCATTCAAATGTCGTCGAGGGTGAGGCTGGAGGTATCACCCAGCACATTGGAGCCTATCAGGTTGAAAAAAATGGCAGGAAGATAACCTTTCTCGATACCCCCGGGCATGAGGCCTTCACCGCCATGCGTGCGAGAGGGGCAAAACTCACCGATATTGCCATATTGGTTGTTGCCGCCGATGAAGGAGTGAAGCCCCAGACCATTGAGGCTCTCAATCATGCGAAGGAGGCGGGTGTCCCCATCATCGTCGCTCTCAATAAAATGGATAAGCCCGGTGTGCAACCGGATCGCGTGAAGGGTGAGCTCGCCGAGCATGGGCTCCAGCCGGAGGACTGGGGTGGAACGACCGTCATGGTGCCGATTTCTGCACTCACCGGTCTTGGTGTCGATCAGCTCCTTGAGATGATTCTCTTGACCGCGGATATGCAAAATCTCCGCGCCAATCCGGATCGGGAGGCGGTGGCTACCGTTGTCGAGGCTCATCTCGATAAGAGTCTCGGGCCGGTCGCGACCGTTGTCGTCAATGCCGGAACGCTCCATATCATGGACAATGTCGTCATTGGGACCGCTTCCGGCAGAGTAAAAACCATGAAGGATCACCTCGGTCGGGCTATGAAAGAAGCTCCCCCGTCGACTCCGGTCTTCATTGCCGGCCTTTCCGCGACTCCGCAGAGCGGCGATATTCTCCATGTGGTCCCCGACGAGCGTACCGCACGTGAAAAAGCTCTTCAAATTTCTGCCCTGAAGGCTGCCGCAGCCAAAGAACGTAGCGGCGGACTTGATCAGATTCTCCTGAAAATCAATGAGGGAAAATTAAAACTCCTCAAATTTGTCCTGAAGGCCGATACCCAGGGGTCGCTCGAGGCGATCAAGTATTCTTTGAACCAGGTGAAGGACGAACATGTATCCTTCAGGGTTATTCACGAGGGTGTTGGAAATGTCTCCGAGAGTGACGTCATCATGGCTTCTGCCAGCGGCGGGCTCGTGATCGGTTTCAACGTTGACGTGCCGGCACAGGTAAAGCGAACCGCCGAACGTGAGGGCGTGGAAATTGCGCTCTATGATATCATCTATAAACTCCTTGAGGATTTGAAGAATATTCTCTCGGGACTGCTTGAGCCGGAAATCGTCGAGACTATCCTTGGCCGTGCCGAAGTGAAACAGGTATTTCTAACGAAGAAGAAGGAGCAAATTGTCGGATGCCGCGTCCTCTCTGGAAAGGTAGAGAATAAGGCAAAATTGCGAGTGATGCGCGGTGATGCGAAGGTTGGGGAGGGCGACGTTACCTCTCTGAGATTTATTGATAAGATCGTTGCCGAAATTGCCGAAGGAAACGAGTGCGGTATTTTGTATCGCGGAGATATCGCGGTTGCTGCTGGAGATGTCTTTGAGTGTTATAAAATTGAGCGAAGGAAGAGGACACTTGCGGCGTAAGCGTGGGAAGGTTTTCCGAGATTTACATTTTGATCAGTCATTTGCGAAATGGTTCTTGAGAAAATTACTTTACCAACACATGCCGATTCGCGCGGCAACCTGACTGTCCTTGAACTGAAGGACTATATCGATTGGGATGTGAGGCGCGTGTATTACGTTACCGATACCGTGGCGCCACGCGGCGGACATGCGGTTCGAGCCGAGAAGAAAATATATGTCGTGATGGCCGGTTCGTGCCGAGGAAGGTTTCATGACGGTAAGAAGTGGATCGAATTTGACCTGCACGGGCCGGGTGATTGCGTGAAGATGGAGGGACTCTACTATCGTGAGTTTGTTGATTTTACGCCGGGGACTGTTCTCATGGCCGTGTCGTCGGTCAATTATGACAAGAGGCTGTATATTTACGATTTTGAGGAGTTTTTGAGAGAGGCCGGCGAGGTTTAGGCTTCACATTTGAGCCTCTTTCGGCTACATTTTGCTCGAACATGTCGAAAAAAGTTGTCATCACCGGCGGGGCTGGCTTCATTGGGAGCAATTATGCCTACTACTACGCTTCGCAACATCCCGAAGACTATATCATCGTACTCGATAAGTTGACGTATGCGGGGAATCGGGAAAATTTAGCGATTCTCGAAAAAAAAGCGGAGGCGGGAACTGTGAAAATGCGCTTCGTGCTCGCGGATATCGCCGATCGTGATTTTATTGCGGCTTTTTTTGAACGCGAACGCCCTGATGTCGTGGTGAATTTTGCCGCGGAGACGCATGTGGACCGATCGATTCATGATCCGGATATTTTTGTGAGGACGAATATCAATGGTACGCATACTCTGCTCGAGGCATGCCGCGGTATGCGTGAAATTGGCAAGGAGGTGCGGTACCATCAGGTCTCGACCGATGAGGTGTATGGTGATCTTGGAACGGGTTCGACGAACTACTTCACCGAAGCGACTCCCCTCGCACCGAACTGTCCGTATGCGGCGAGCAAGGCGGCGGCCGATCTCCTCGTGCGATCGTACTTCGAGACGTATCGGATGCCTGTTACGATTTCCAGATGCTCGAACAATTATGGGCCGTATCAGTTTCCCGAGAAGCTGATCCCCTACTTTTTTTATTTGATGGCGAATGATAAGCCGGTACCGGTCTATGGCGATGGTCTGAATGTTCGCGACTGGCTCTACGTGCTCGATCACTGCCGCGCGATCGATCTGATCGTGTCAGGCGGACGGATGGGCGAGGTCTACAATATCGGCGGTCATGAGGAACGAACGAATCTCGATATTACCAAGACGCTTCTGAAATTTTTCGGAAAGAATGAGGATTTGATTTTTTATGTCGATGATCGTGTCGCCCATGACCGACGTTACGCGATGGATCCTTCGAAGATTGAGCACGAGCTCGGCTGGAAGCCATCGGTAACGTTTGAGGAGGGTATTGCCAAGACTTTTGCCTGGTACGAGGCGAACCGCGAGTGGAGCGAGAGTCTGCGCGCGAAGATGCTCGAGCGCAAGCACAAGGTTCTCAGCAAGGAGCCCCAGAGGGTGAGCCGGTAAAAGGAGGAACTTATTTATCGTATGACGAGATGTATGGTGTCGTCTCCCAGGTGAGCGTTTTGTGCTAATACACTTGAAACATATGGGTGGTAGTATACTTCTTCTCCCTTGCAGAAAATTTGATATTCAAGTATTCCACCTCTGTTTGCGTGAAGAGGGAAGATCGCTGTCGATAGCCTGGCATGTGCGTTGTTGTCCTTTCGCCTAAGAAATTTGGACATTTCATCCGAACTCCGCATTTCTCTTATCTTTTTCATATATCTCTCATAAACTCTTCGATTCATTTCATCTAGACTTCCACCCATTTCTGTTGCCCTATAATCGATATAGGCATCCAGTGCATGACGCGCTCTGACGAGATGTGCTCCTGGATCTGTCAAACGGACTTGTGATCTGACCATACGCTCGACCGATTTCACGGGCGACTCTCCAGTATATGCTTCATTAGCATCACCCGTGAATTCTATCATCGGTACACCTTCTTCCCATTTTTTGCCTTTACTGTATGCATATTCATAGCTTTTATTTAGGTCTCTTCTGTCTGTTCCAAGCCAGTGCTGTATAAGGACATATGGACTGATTTCTTTGACTGCTCCCAAATTTTTCGAAAAACTTGATACATCCTTCTCGCCGCCCTGAAAAAGAAAATCCGCCATCACTTCGAACCCAACCTTATTTGCATGAAATATTGGTTTGAAATTTACGCCGTCTTGATTCATTGCTTTCATTAATTTAATTCCATGCGCGGTAATTTTCGCATCGTTGAAGAGTGCGCCATAATCATCGGCACTTGAAACAACTCCTGCGGCTTCCAGCCAGTCGACAAGGCCCCAGCGTACATGAGCCCTCACAGCTTCGGCGCGTTCGGCCTCGAGATCGATACCAGCTCCTTTGAGTTCCTGTGCTGCATCGCTGAATGATACCATCTCTCTTTCTCTTTTTGTGCATTCTCTGCGAAGATCTCGTATGATTTTTGCTGCCCATACTGGTTGTAGTTGCTTCAGATCATTTTCGTCAAGATGGCCCGATCCAGCCGCCTTTTTTGCCATTTCGAATGCCTCTTCGCGGCTTCTAGGAGTTTGGACCTTGAATTCTGAGGCTGAATCTCGTGTTGCTGGAGCTGCATTTATTGACATAGAATTTTGTGATGGTTTATTGTCCCAAGGCTAGCAAATCAAATTTGTGTTTTCAAGGCGGAGTGCTGGTTTTGGCTTTTCAAGGGTAAATATTTCTGTTATACATACACTGATGCGTTATTCGAGACTTCTTGGACGGACCAGCTACGACGCGCCGCACGATGCGGACAGTATCAATGCCAAGATGCTCACGCAGGGCGGGTTTATCGATAAGGTGGCGGCAGGGATTTACAATATCCTGCCACTTGGCCTTCGGGTTTTACAGAAGATCAATCAAATCATCCGGGAAGAGATGAATGGGGTTGATGGCCAAGAGCTGCTCATGCCCGCGCTGCATCCGATTGAGTTCTGGTACGCGACGGGACGCGATAAAACGATGCATGATATTCTCTACCGCACCCGCGCTTCGGGCGACCGTGAGTTTGTCTTTGGGCCGAGCCATGAGGAGATGGTAACCCCCCTCGTGAAGAAGTTCACAAGATCGTACAAGGATTTGCCGTATAGCGTGTATCAGTTGCAGACCAAGTTTCGCGATGAGCCGCGGGCGAAGTCTGGACTGCTGCGAGGCCGCGAATTTGGTATGAAAGATATGTACTCGTTCCATACTTCGAGTGAGGATCTCGATGCCTATTACGAGCGAGTGAAAGAGGCGTATTTGCGCGTTTACGAGCGGTGCGGACTTCGAGCGTATGTCGTGAAGGCCGGTGGAGGGGCTTTTACGAACCAGTTCACCCACGAATTTTCCGTCGTAACACCTGCCGGTGAGGATACCATTCTCGTGTGCGACAAGTGTAAAACCGCAGAAAACAGTGAAATTGCCCGCGATATGAAACGCTGCGAGACGTGCGGCGGAGATGTAAGGGTGGAGAAGGCGGTCGAGGCGGGCAATATCTTCAAGCTTGGTACGAAGTACAGCGAGGCGTATGATCTCTTTTTTACGGACAAGGACGGTCATCGTAAACTCGTCATCATGGGTTGCTACGGCATCGGCAATACGAGAATGGTCGGGACGATCGTCGAGGCGAGCCATGACGAGAAGGGCATCATCTGGCCGCTTGGAGTTGCGCCGTATACCGTTTCTCTCGTGGGGCTTGCGGGAAAGGATGAGCACGTCATGGAGGAGGCAGAGGGGATCTACCGTGAGATGCAAAGGTCTGGTATCGAGGTACTCTTCGATGACCGCGACGAGAGTCCGGGCAAGAAATTTACCGATGCGGATCTCATTGGACTTCCTCTCCGAATCGTCGTGAGTGGTCGAAGCCTTGAGAAGGGCGGAGTAGAGTGGAAACTTCGCGGCAGTGGTGATACTTCGATTATTCCGCTTGATGAGGTCGTTTCGCGGGTGAAGGATTTGAGGTGACGCACCGCCTGAAGTCGTAACATGCGAGATGCTTGTGTATTTTTTTGATTAACCGTTCTATGAAAGTTCTCATTTTTGGCAGCAAAGGTATGTTGGGAAGTGATCTCATGAGTGTTTTTAAGGAATATGATCCTGTCGGATACGATAAAGATGAGCTTGATATTCTCGATGAGATTTCTGTGAATGCCAAACTTGATGAGCTCTCTCCTGACGTCGTCATCAATGCGACGGGTTTCACGGCTGTCGATGATGCTGAAAGTAAAGAAGGATTTGAACAGGCCATGAAACTCAATGGACTGGCCGTTGGATTTCTCGCCGATGCCTGCAACAGGCGTGGGGTAACGCTCGTGCATTTCAGTACGGACTACGTCTTCGATGGGCGAAAAAAGGGCGATTACCGTGAAACCGACGATGGCAATCCGATCAATCGCTATGGCGAGTCGAAGTTTCTCGGTGAACAGCTCCTTACCCAGAAGGCCAGAAACTTCTACCTCGTTCGAACGTCGTGGCTGTTTGGAAAGCATGGAAAGAATTTTGTCACCACCATGCTTGAGTTGGCGAGGAGGGGAGAGTCGCTCAAGGTTGTGAATGACCAAGTCGGCAAGCCGACGTGGACGATGGATCTCGCGGAGAGTGTCTTGACCCTGCTCATCGAGGCGAGACCCTTTGGCGTGTACCACATTGTTAATGAAGAAGCTGTGAGCTGGTATGATTTTGCGTTGGAAATTTTTGAGGCGGCAGGCGTGAAAGCCGATACCCGGCCGATTGGGAGTGAAGAGGCAAGAAGGGCGGCGCGCAGGCCGAGAAATTCAGTCTTGGCCAATACGAAGTTCCCTCCCTTGAGGTCCCACAAAGAAGCCTTGCAAAATTACCTTTCCACCCTTTAGACTTCCTACCATGAGGGGTGTCGTACTCGCCGGAGGAAATGGACGAAGGCTCGGTGATCTCACCGAGGTGACGAATAAGCATCTGCTTGCCGTATATGACAAGCCGATGGTTTTTTTCCCGCTCCAGACCCTCCTTGACTGCGGAATACACGATATTCTCATTGTTTCCGGCCGCGACCGCGTAGGCGGATTTTTGAGTCTCCTTGGCTCGGGACGTAAGTTCGATGCGAACTTCACCTACCGCGTCCAGGATGAGGCTGGCGGGATTGCGGAGGCTTTGGCCCTCGCGGAGGATTTTGCTCGGGGTGACAATATCGCCGTTGTCCTCGGGGATAATATTTTTGAGGATGATCTCGCTCCGTTTGTTCGTGATTTTGAGGGCCGAAAAGGAGCACATATTTTTCTGAAGCACGTCGCTGATGCGAACCGTTTTGGCGTCGCCGAGATTGACGGTGATCGCGTCATTTCCATTGAAGAGAAGCCTGCAATGCCAAAGTCGTCGTATGCGGTGAGCGGATTTTATCTCTACGACTCTCGGGTTTTTGAGCTCATCAGAAATTTGAAACCTTCGGGACGCGGTGAACTCGAGATTACCGATGTGAACAACGCCTACATTGCCCGCGGAGAGATGACCGCGACTCTCCTGACTGGCGACTGGACGGATGCTGGAACGTTCGAGAGTCTCCACCATGCCAATGTACTCGCGCGAAAGATTGAGCTCGAGAGGGCAGCGAAGCGAATTGCATCACAAAAAACCCCTTCGCGGAGGAAGGGGCAATTGCTTGATGATCGATTGACGGGTGAGCTTCCGAGTGAACGCGATAGAACTACTTCACCTCTGTACACTGGGCGTTCGCCGATGGCATGACCCAAACGATGCCCTTCTCTCCGCCTTGAAATTTTGTGCCGTCGGACTTCCCCAACGTACCTGCTACGATTGGACGAACATCGTATTTACTCTTGTCGAGTTTCTCTTGAGCTGCATCGCGAACATCCGACAATGTGGCGAATTTGTCCGGTGCGAGAGCTCCTTGCACTGCTTTTGCTATATCGAAGGCGTGCATTTCGACCTTTGAGCGTACTCCGAAGAGTGGCATGCGATCTTGAGCTCCCGTCTTCTTATCCTTTGAGAGAACGTACGTTCCAAGCAGTGCTTCTTTGTCATTCATCTGAACGGCTACGATTCTATAGGCTTTACCGTCGGCGTTGATTGGAAACTGTGAAGGTGGGATGTTGTACAACTGCTCTCCATTATTATTCAGAACGAGATCTCCGCTACTTCCGGCCATATCCTTCAGTTCCTTTCCGGGTTCTATCTTCGCAATTTGATACGATCCGCTTGGAACAACTTTCTGAGCTGTCGGCAGCTCCGGATTGTCGCAACCCGTTATTTTTTCGTCTTTTGGAGCGTCAGGATGAGCATTCCAGAATTTTTCGGGTGGAGGAAGCGGGGCGGTATCACTTGAGTCTGCGGCGGAAGTATCGAGTGAGTCAGATCCGTCGGACGAATCAACGTCCGCAGCATCAAAACCCGAGACGGTTGCGGCATCGAGCAGATCCGAAGATGATGAGTCGGCGGATGTATCGGCATCAGAAGTATCCAGTGTATCTGCTGCATCTGTTGATCCAGCAACATCAGCTGCAGCCATCAAATCCGCCGCTGCAGCATCTGTCGTATCCGTAACATCTGTTGATCCAGCGACGTCGGCTGATGATGAGGCGGCATCCTGGCCTGTCGATTGAGTTTCCTGACAGAGCGCCGACAGCGAATCCTTACAGTACACCGTGCCATCCTCGCTGCAGCCTGCTGCGAGAAGAGTCATGGCTTTCTCGGCAACGAATGCTGCCAGTGTCGGCTTTCTTATCGCTCCAAAACTTTGAAGAATCGTTGGAGTTTCTACTAAATTTGTTGGGAGATTTTTCATGTGATGTGGTTAAGAAAAAAAATTAATCAAATTTAACGCCTATTGTGAGACCCGCTTCCGGAACTGAGCGGGAATCCTTATTATCTGCCGCTACTGCGTCGCGTCTGCCCATTGTCATTCCTATTCGACCCAGGATAGAAAATGACACATTTCCAATGAGCCGCGATGATTCGAGACCGACATAGGCCATTGCCCTCTGCGCATAACGCGTCCATCCTGAAATTTTTACTTCGTTATTCTTGTCGAGAGCCACATCATTTGCCACTTCCCTCTGCACTCCTGCGCACAGGCCTGCTACCACGCCTCCTTCCTCTGGAGCTGCCCTCTCGGCACATCCCTGAACGACCAATGAATGGGTCGGAACCGTTCCCCCCATATCCTCAATCGATGCCGCTCGATCTGGAGCTACTTCGTATGCAGCGCGAGCTCCGAATCCGAAGTTACCCTTTGATGATCTTACCATCCCCCATCCTTCTGCTGAAGGTGCCGATGTTCCACCTTTTTTGTCGAAGAAATGGCCGGTTCCAAGTCCCATACGACCATAGAGGTCGAGACCGGCGGGGTCGACTGGAGTTGGTCTGTCGGGCGTAGCCGCGTTCGCATCTGTGACGCCCGTATTATTACTCTTCAGGTTGACGGTGACCGGGGCGGGATTCACGGTGACTGGCGCTTGATTCACCGTGACTGAGACTTGTGCGGGCAGTTGAATGGACTGCGGTGCAGATGCCTTCAGACCATTGAGTGCTGCCAGAATTTCATCTGTGCGATCCGGCGGGAGAGTTAATTTTTCTTCTTCAGACCATGTCGTTTTTCCGTTTCTCGACTGTGTGCGCTGTCTCGTCACTACTCTAGGAGCTGCGGGTTGAGCTTGAGGTGCGGGCTGGCCTTGAGATGCGGGTTGCGGTGACTGGCATTGCCTGAGAGCTTCCTGACAGTGAGCCAAAGTTGCTTTAACACTCCATTTTTCGTCCTCAGCTCTCCTTTTTTCTTCTTTACAAATTGAGAGATCTCTCTTGCACGTCTGGTCTTCTCCATTTTGTGCTGATACTGAAGATTGAGCTGGAGGAGAAGATGGGGTTGTTCCTGTGTCGCTTGCAGTTGTCGTGTTCGGACTGGACGCAGTCGGTGTCGTATCTGACGGAGGAGGCACAGACTCCCCTTGTGAGTATGCCGGAGCTGCGACGAGCATGGATGTGGCGACTGCCATGAGTGTCGAGTTGAGACGACCGGGTGTTTCCATAAAAAAAATGAATCGTTAGAATGTTTAAGAGTGTTCTATTTTATAGAGTTTAGTACTTTTGTCAAGAATTTTTTATACTCGATGGCGCGTGAAGCTAGACTGTGGATTTTTCTGCTTTGGGAGGCGGAGGAGATTTCGCCCTGCTGTAAGAGATTTTTTGTTTTTTGGAGGATATCATCGGACTTTTGGATGAGCAGATTGGTGAGTCCGATTTCGGTGAGGAGGTTCTCTACCTTGGGATCGTAGTTGATGGCTCGTGTCGGTACTTCTTGAGTAATCCCAAAAATCGCTCCATGAAGTCGCATGGAGAGATTGATTGCTGCACGCTGGTAGAGGGCTTCCATGTTTTTGAGATTCATCCAAGCGATTGGAGGTGCTTCTGAGTATTGTTCTATTTTTTTGTACAATTTGTTGCTTATTTCGTTGTCACTATTTCTTCCAGTTTGAAGTACTACTATTTGGCTTTTTATAAAGTATTTCCCGTAGAGTTCTCTCGATAGCTGTTCTATTTTTGTGATCAACTCTTCTTCGTCGATGTCTGGCCAGGAGCGAAGGGAGATGAGGAGGAGATTTTTCTCACGCTCGGATTTGAGGAGAGAGTGGGTCGTCTCATGGTACTCGAGGAAGAAGGCGCTATCGGGCAGGACCGAGATGTGTGCTTGAGTTTTGAGTGAGTCCAAATAACGCCTCGAAGAGGAGTCGCGAACGAATATACGGAGAGCGCCATTGATGATGGTGCGTAGTTTTTTTTGATTGTCTCGTTCTCTCATTGGTGAAAAGCTCTGGCCGATGATGATTATTTTTTTCCTGAAGAGCCTAAAGAAGAAAAAATGTGAGTACCAGATGCGGATGGAGGCGGGTTCACCTTCATTGAAGAGGCAGCCGCCGCCGAAGAGGATAAGGTCGGTTTTGAAAAGAATGATGATGAGTCGAATGAGATTTCCCGTGAACAGTGATCGTATGAATGATCTGAAACTGCTCGGAGCGAATGGACAGAATTTGCCTTCTCCGTGTGGATATCTGCTTGTGATATAGATATTCGTGTATGGAAAAGTGCGAAGGGGTTTAAGCAGTCCCTCCAGAATCAATTCGTCTCCAAAATTTCCCGCGCCGTAGTTACCGCAGATCAGGATGGTTCTCTTTTTTGCCATCATATGGCTCAAAATTATTCTACTTTTTCCGCTTCTTCTTCCTTTGCCGAGGATTCTTCTTTCACCATGGTTTCCTTGAGACGTGCTGCTTTCCCGACTGCGGTTCTCAGGAAGTAGAGTTTGGCGCGGCGTACCCTCGCTTCTTTCTTGATGACGACTTTCTCAAGTGTTGCACCGTATATAGGAAACACCTTCTCGACACCAACCCCATCGACAACCTTGCGAACGGTGAAGGTTTTTTGCGTGCCGCTCCCGCTTCCTACCGCGATTACCATACCCTCGAACATCTGGGTTCGCTCTTTTTCTCCCTCTTTGATGCGCTGGTAGACTTTCACTGTCTGCCCCACCTTGAAGGTTGGAACTTTTTTCACCAGTACATCGGTGTGAATGATCTTTGCTGCCTGTTCGATGGATTTCATGGAAGTTGTTGTTATTGCTCGCGGATTATAGGGAAGGAACGAGGAAGATGCAAGTGCTTTATTCCTCGTTTTCCCCGATTTCGGTGAGCTCGGGGATAGTCAGCTTATTGATGGCGGTGATGTTCTCGTGATCACGGAGAATGTCAGTGAGGAAGCGATCTTTGCATTCGAGACGGTAAATAAAGTCGTCGCGGGTGAGGATGCTGTAACGCACGGGACGTTTGGTTGCCACTTCCGAGTTCAAGATGGTTTCGAGTTTCTCGCGATTGATGTTGTTGCCGACGATGAGCAGATCCACGGTTGAGGCCTTGTTCACAAAAATTCCACTCAATACCATGAAATCGATGTCGCCGCACTTGGTCAGCTTTTTCGCTATCCCTTCGTGGTCGCTCTGCATTTTCAGGATCATACTCTTGAGTTCGGCGAAAATGAGAAAGTTTTTGTCGACGATGTAGAACTTTTTCCGATTCTTAAATTTGCTCTTGAGCAGGCCCGCTTTTTTCAGATTGTCCAGTTCGCGTCTCACGGAATTAATCTGTTCATTCAGTTTGCGAGTGAGTTCGCGGATGAAGTATTCATCTTCCGGATGGAGCAAAAAGAGCGTCAGGAGCTTGATTCTCGTGCTTGAGGTGAAGAGTCTTTTCAGCATGTATACATAAATTATACAGAACTCACCCGCACTGTATAATTTTTTGTATCAGAACGCAAACTTTTTTTACTACGCAGGCGTTTTACGCCGCAGCGCCGAGCATCATGTCGAAGAGCTTGCGGAGCATCACGCGATGACGGATTCGCATGAGCATCTGTGGATTTTTCCTGTACTCATTCATCGCCTTCTCCCGTTCGTTTTCCGGGTACTGGAGGGAGAGCTGGCTCAATTCTGCTTCGATTTCCGCTTCGGAGGCATCAATATTCTCTTCTTTGAAGAGGAGTTGAAGCGCGAGGCGAATCTTGATCCGTTTTTCGGCTTCGGCCTTATGTTCCTTCAGAAGTTCTTCAGGGGTTTTATTTCGAGCCTTCAGGAAAGCTTCATAAGTAATCCCCTTTTCTCCCAGATCGGCCTTGATGTCTTCTACGATGTACTCGACTTCTTCATCGAGGAGCATGTCTGGAATTTCCGCCTCGGTTCGAGCGAGAACCTCCTCGAGCATCCTATCTTCACGGCGCATGCGCTCCTGCTGGTTTTTTTCGCTCGTGAGATTTTTCTTTATTTCTTCGCGGAGAGTAGCGAGGGATTTTTTTTCGCCCGTAACTTTCTCTACGAAATCATCGGTAAGATCGTGGTACTTCGGCTCGTCGGCTTTCTTCAGCGTTGTTTCGAAGTTCACCACCTTCCCACGGAAGTGCTCGGCGTGATAATCCTTCGGGAAGGTTACGGCGAAGTTCTTCGTCTCGCCCACCTTCATGCCCTCGAGATTTTTCTCAAAATCGGGAATGAGCGTATTTTCTCCGATGACCACCGGATGGTTGCGGCTGGTAGTGCCTTCGAGGGGTTTGCCTGTGAGATCGGTACCCGAAAAATCAATCTCGACGCGGTCGCCTTTCTGAGCCGGACGATCAACAGGAGTGTAGGTCGCATAGTATCTTTGCAGGTTGCCTATCACTTTTTCCACATCTTCATCGGCAATATCGGTATTTTCCTTGTCGACTTTTATTTTTTTGTGGTCCTTCACCTTCACTTCCGGAAGAAGCGCTACGGTGGCTTCGAAAATGAGTGGCGTCTCGGAAACGATATCGACCTGCGGACGGGAGACGACCGGAAGATTCTCCTGCATGACCGCCTTTGAGTAACACTCCGGAAGGGCGAGATCGATGGCTTGGCGCGTGATTGCCGGCTTCCCGAGGTGCAGTTTCACTACGTCGAAAGAGGCGGTGCCGGGTCTGAAACCGGGTATCTTCACTTGCTCGCTCAGCTTGCGCACAGCTTTGATTTCGTACTGCGAAAATTCATCCGGCGTCAGTTCGATTTTCAGCTTTATTTGCGATTTGCCGAGTGGAGTTTTGCTTATGTTCATGCGGGAATGGTTAATGATTTTTTTGCCATGTGAGTTTATATTGACTCCCTGCTCTTGGCAAGACTATGTAAATGTGATACAATGGCAGGAAGTAATTCTTTAATCGCAAGACTATGTCTGCCGAAGCTGTAAAACATACTGCTCCTGAAGCTGCTGCGGAAAAGGCTCCTGAAGCGTCCGAGGCTCATGGAGAGTCGGCTGAGGTTGCTTCGGTGCAAGAAGGTACGAGGAGCAGCATGGATAAGTTTAAGCAACTTTTCTTTGATACTCCTGAGGAGAAGGCCCTGAAGGCTGAAAAAAAGGCTCATGAAAAAGCAGCGAAGGCCGCGAAAAAGCAAACGCTCAAGGCGGAGCGAAAGTCCCTTCGGAGTAAGATAGTGTCGGGTGCGTGGAGTACGGTGAAGGGCTTCTTCAAGGGTGCTACTGCGCCCGTCTGGTGGCCCACGAAACAAACATATCGTGCTGTCGTGTGGGCGATAAATGCAGCGAGAGCGATACCTCATACTACCCTCTGGAAGGGGCTCTTCCGCTATCCTTTCAACCCTTCGAGCTATAAGCTCCGTAATGGTGGTGGCGGACACGGTGGTGGCGGGCATTAATTTTTCTCAAAAATTTTTTCAAAAATAAAAAAATACACATGATTTTCCATAGACATTCCACATTCAATCTTGAGTTTCCGAAGCGGGTTTGCTTCGAACAGGGGCGCAGCGCTGAAAAGACTGACCCCCAAGATGCAGCTGCTGCTGCGGAAAAACAGAAGGAGCTTCAAGAAAAACAACTCGCTCTTACGAAGCTTGTCAACGAACTTGAAATTGCCACGAATGCCGCAAAACTCCTCGATCTGGCGGAGGAGAAGGATGTCGATACTGGATCATGGAAGAGTGATCCTCGGAGCGCTCTGGATTTTCTGAAAGACTATGGAAAAGCGAATCCAAAAATCAACGATAAACTCAACAAAGTTGGTGAGATGCTCTCCAAACCCTTGCTCGATAGTGCTACCGGAAAACAAGATGAGGAATCCAAGATGGCTGAGGAGTTCGTGCTCGCACTTGGCCGTAATATCGAGATGCGGCGAGCGGAGCTCAAGAAGGTGCATGGGGAGCTGCGCGACGTGCGCGAGTCTTCGGAGAATGCACTCAATCAGAAGGTTTTCAACTTCGCCGAGAATGCCTACGACACGTATGGACGCATGAGCGTACCGGAGAAACTTGGGACTGTGGGGGCACTCCTGCTCTTCATAAAAATGGCTTTCAGCAAAGAGAATACCGACAAGGAGGCCAATAGCGTCATACGACCGCTGCTCTTCGGTTTTGCCGCACTTCTCGGCGGGAACGCGGTCATGCAGGATTTCACCGGAAAGTCCCTCACCGACTGGGCAGGTGAAAAACTCGGACTCGAGCGTTTCATGCCTATGGCCAAAGATCAGCTTCCTGTAGCCATGCAGAGCCTTGCTGTCGCGACGAAGACGGATATGCCGAGTGAACTCCATGCGATGGCTAAACTCGCCTACGTCAAGATGAGCGATATTCCCTACAATCCTTCGAAGGACTCCATCGATCCGACGATTTTTGGTCTGAAAGAAAAGAAGACCGACGGTCTCGGCGAGCCGGGTGAGATTAGCGGAAAACAACTCTTCACAGTTATCGATGCGATCATGAAGAAGCCCGCTGTCGAGGTGATGGAAAATGGAAAAAAGAAAAAGTACGGCACAGGTAAGGAGTTCGTCGAGGCTCACCCCGACTACGATTTCGCCACGGTCGTGTACTGGCTCTATGAAAAGGAAGCCATTGCCGCGGTCAGCGCCTCGATGCCGGATGCCGATCGTGTGAAGTATGTGAAGGAGGTGAGGGATGATATGGAGACTACTTTCCAAAATCTCCCTGCGGCCAATAACGCGAGAGTAAAGGTTCATCCGCGTTCGGGCAATGTCTCATTCTTCGGCGTTACTTTCCTGACGGAGCGAAAGAAAGACAAGGATGAGAGCAATCACCAGTACGTTTTTCATCTCGGCGATGATGAGCGCGTCAGTATGCGGCTCAAAGATGGCGAGATGGCCAAAGCGGCGACTTTGGATTTGCTCAGGGAGAGCGCGAAGAGATACCTCGAGGAGAAGCATGTTGTATTTTTGCGAACGTTTTTCCCAAATAATTTTGGTACGGCAAAACTTGAGTTTTACGATCAGACGGCTGCAGGTGGAAGTTCCATGGACGGTACGCGGATCGCCGATAGATCATGGCACCTGACTGGCGTGAAACTCGAGAGTGCCAAACGCGGGAAAAATGACTTATTTCGTGGTGATGGAGCCACCACCGTTACCTTCAGACTCTACGAGAGTGATCTTGGACACGATACCTCGAGCATGATGCTTGAGAGAGAGGGCGGAAAGAAAATTGTTAGCTCGACGAAGTATAGTGATTTTAATCGGGATATTTTGTACCCCTGATCACTTTTTTTTGAGCCTATAAAAATAATCTTGCGCTGGCGGCGGGGTTGATTTATTATGACTTAGCTTTGTGTTTTTGAAGCTGGTAAAGCTAAAAAGTGCTTGACAATTGCTGAAATAAATGATATTTTGACTTTCCTTTTCGAGTGTTCCTTTGACAATTCGGGGTAAGCAGACTGCGCGTAGCGAGTCCTCTGCCATTATGTCTCTGTCGCCGTTTCGCCGGCTTCAAGTGTGCTTTCGTGTTCGTGCATTTCAAGATATTTCTCATCTTCATGAGCCTACTTGAGGCTGGCAAAAACGACTGATTTTTAGAGACTGCGGCTCTCTTAGGGGCACCAAGGTGTCCAACCCAGGAGGGCAGATGGTAGGGTCTCTCGCTATATGCGGACCTACTTTTCAGTCGGATTCTTTTTCTTACTGCTGACGCATTCTTACTGCTGACGCATCGCTTCTTTTTGGTGGGGTTGAGCCATCTCTGGCTCCTTCATCTCTAGAACCTGCGGTATCAGGAGTGGGCCCTTACACCACTCCACAAGCCATCGGTGCGGCTTTTGGACTTCGGTTCAGACCGCACAAGCCCTCACAGGAACTTTTTCGTTGCTGTGAGGTGGTCATGGAGAGATTTTCGCTTCGGCGATTCTCTCCGGCAACGTTCTTCCTGAAAAGAACGAAAAAATATCAGGGGCTTACTGAAACTGCCTCATGTTTCAGAAAATGATTATCTGGCGGATGCAGCGATGTATCTGCCGCATTTGGCTCGCCATTCATGGCTTGCCAAAGATCATTTTTGCTCCCCGAATTATTTCGGGTCGAGTATCAGAAATCATTGCCATTCTTAAGATGGCAAAGATTTCTTGAGGCCTCTCTTCTGGCCTCACCTTTCCTTCCAAGTCTTTGGGAGGAAAAATTTTCCGGGGATTTTTCTCTGGAAAAGTTGTTCGTTGGAGTGCGCCATTACGCCACTCCACAAGCCATTGATTTTTGGAATCCCGACTCTAAGAGTGGTCCTCTACTACGAGTGACCTGCGTGTTTCCATATTTGGAACAGCTCCTTCGAAAGAAGTTGAGCTTTTCTCAGGTAGGAGCCGCGACGTAGTCGGGATGGTGGAGTATTTGGCTTTGAGCACTCGTGCTCGCCTACTCCCCATCCCATCCCCTTTGACCCCGCTTCGGGTCTTTTTTTGTGTGTCCGTGTTTCCTCTCATTTTTCATTGACACATTTATTTTAAGTGTTATCATGTTTATCCTATTTTAACGATAATGAGATACATTTTCCTTATTGGCTCACTGCTTGCCATCGTCGTGCCATCTCTCGCGTCCGCTCATTCGCTGCCGGCGGCGAGGACGGGGGGTGCTATTCAGGCGACTCCTTCGACATCGACCTTCGTCGAGGAGACAGCGCACATCAAACCCTCCGATTCGCCCTTCACGTTTGTGCCGCTCAGTGATTTTAAAAATTTTGGAGTGTCGACGTCGTATCGGGTGGAGGGCGTTTTTCCGAGTGATAGCGTCATGTACCAGCTCAAGTACTGCGAGTCGAGAATTTACGATGCCTACCGCGTATTTCCGGCTGCGCACAGGTCCGAGCTCAAACGGCTCATGTTCCTCTGGACAGCCAATACGCAACGTGGGCTCGGTGGAGATGGAGCCATTCACCTCAAGTGCAATGATATTTCCGATGAGGAGCTGACTTCGGTTTTCGTCCATGAAATGGGACATATCGTGGATACCGGAGTTCTCGGCGGCCACAGTGCGGCGGGTATGAGCGCCTACGTGGATCCTCGCAGCAGCGTCTTCAAGGATGATCCAAGCATTGATTTCTACTCGGTGAGCTGGAGGTCGGCAAAGGCGGTTCATAAGGGCAGCACTGCGAATGATTTTGTGACGATTTATGGGATGAGTAACCCGTTTGAGGATTTTGCGGAGACGTATAACTTCTACCTCCTCCACGGGAGCCAGTTCAAATTCATGGCGAGTTCGAATAAACGTCTTGGTGCGAAATATGACTACATGAAGCGTCGGATTTTTGATGGAAAAGAATTTGCCAACAATGATTTCAAACTCAATAGCAAGCGACGCAACTATGACTCGACGCTCCTTCCATTTTCACTTGCAAATTTCGTGAAGAGTGTATAGAATTCGTGAGCTTATTGTGAGTTTTAGGAATTCAAGGCTTTCAGCTTTTCTAGGGCAAAAAGGCGTCGAGTCTCCTAAAAAACACAAGGCCCCCGTCCAAGTGGCGGGGGCTTTTGTAGATGATGATAGCGCTTGTTTTTTGGGCAGGTTGGCTTTAGAATGGGCGGGCGCAACGCAATTGGCGTGGTGGTCGTAGCTCAATGGTGGAGCACTGGGTTGTGGTCCCAGGGGTTGTGGGTTCGAGCCCCATCGACCACCCCACTCGCACATGCTTCGCTACAGCACCCCCGCATTTTTTCGGAGCATGCGGGACATTGGATGAAGAGGTTGTTACATGGAAGGTAGCTGCAGTTTACGTGAGAGTCGCAGGGTGAAGCACACTGGTGACAGGAACTGATCACATCGTCGGTGACTCTTTCGGCGCGGCGCTCATCGAAGACGAAGTTTTTTCCTTTGAATTTTGAGGGGAGACGCTTTTCGCGGATTTCATGGGCGTAACTGATGATGCCTCCGTGGAGCTGGTAGACGTTCTCGAAGCCCTCGTGTTTGAGGTAAGCACTCGCTTTTTCGCAGCGGATTCCGCCGGTGCAGTAGAGGAGGATTTTTTTACCGCGATGGTTTTCGAGGGCTTGTTTCACGAGGGGAAGCTCTTCTTTGAAGGTCGCGGCCTTCGGGAGCAACGCATTCTCGAAGTGGCCGATTTCACTCTCGTAGGCGTTTCGCATGTCGACGATGAGGGTATCCGGCGCTTCGGCAAGGCGATTGAACTCCGAAGCGGTCAGATGTGTTCCCACGTTGGTGATGTCGTAGGTACCTTCAGGAAGACCATCGGCTACGATCTGATTGCGTACTTTTATTGTGAGTTTCCAGAAAGACTCACCCTGTTCGACCGCTATTTTGAGAGGTACTCCGTGCAGTTCGTGGTATGATTGGAGAATTTTTAGAAAAGCATCCCAGTTTGGCTCGGGTACATTCATCTGCGCGTTGATCCCCTCCCGTGCCACGTAGATGCGACCGAGACAGCGAAGCGATGCGAAATTGGCGTAGAGGCTATTTCGAAAGGCATTTGGATCAGGAATTCTCACGTAGCGATAGAATGATACCGTTCGACGGGCAAATCGTTCTGAGGCTAGAAGTTCCAATGCCTGTTCCTTTGAAAAATTATTTGCCAGTTTATACATGTGGTTTACGTTCCTTCATATGCGTAATGATCGCCGGGGTGAATGATAGCACGATGACTCCGAGAATGATGAGGGTCAAGTTTTCCTTCACGAATGGAATGTTGCCGAAGAAGTACCCTGACACGATGAAGAAGAGCGTCCAGCTCAGTGCGCCCATGACGTTCCAGATCAAAAAATTCCTATAGTTCATCCTGCCGATTCCGGCGACGAATGGAGCAAAAGAGCGGAGTATTGGCGTGAAGCGTGCGATGACGAGAGTCTTGGCTCCGTATTTTTCGTAAAATTTTTCCGAGAGGGTGATGTGCTTCCTGTTGAAAAAGCGACTGCGGTCTGATACGAATACTCTCGGGCCGATGATTTTTCCGATGTGGTAGTTGATGGTGTCGCCGAGAATGGCTGCGGTAAGCGTAATTGCGATGGTGAGTTTGAGGTCGAGAAGGCTACCGGCCGCGAGAGTTCCGAGTATGAGGAGGAGTGAGTCTCCGGGGAGAAATGGAGTGATGATGAGGCCTGTTTCACAAAAAATCACCACGAAGACGATGAGGTAGATCCACGTGCCGTAATTTTGGACGAGCCAGATGAGGTGAGTGTCGAGATTGAGGATGAAAGATATCATGTGGCTGGCGGTTCTTGCCCAGGAGGAGTGCCAAATTCCGCCTCGCGGATTTCCTGCAGCTTATCGATGTTTTTTTGAAGTGAGACAAAGATTTTTTCGAGAATGATTCTTGCGAGCGTCTCGAGATTTTGTTTTGGAATTGTCAGCCCGTTATCCTGAAGAAAGTACTTCATCACTGTTGCCGGCAGATTCAGCATAACCGGATAGAGCTTACCCTCTTCGTCGTGCGACTGCTGAATGAGCCGGAGCGCATCGGTTGCCGCCTGTATGTACATGACATCTACCCACGGTATGAGCTGGGCGTGAAGGCGCGCCGTCTGAGCTTCATCCTCTGCCATCATGTAACTCAGGTCGTTTCCGGAGAGCGTGATTTGGCTCTGTTTTTCTTCCGCGAGTCCCTCGGTTGCAGTTTTTTGAGCATCCTCATCGCCGAGAAGCAGCGCCGCGAGTACAAATCCCGGTGGGATATTGAGTGCGAGAGCTTCTGCCGCGAGAAATGCGAGATCGGTGCGCTTCGATTTTTTTTGAAGAAACTGCGAGATGATTTTCGCGAGTTTCTCTTCTTTCTTTTTCTTCTTCTGTTCCCCCTTTTGCTGGGCCTTCAGTTGCTGACCCGAGACTCTCATCTGTTCACGAAAGGCCTCCATGGCCGCCTCGGACATGCCATCCGATCCTTCATGCGCACCTCCAAACTGCTCTAGGTCTCCGAACATAGTGGTCTCAATGCTATTGTGATGAAATTTATTTACGCTGCCACCGGTACGATGTTTACAAATGTCTGCGTCTGGGCCCTCCCGTCAAACTTGTGAATACGCTTCTGTCTGAAGCTGATTTGACCCTCCTGAAGCGCAAAAATTGTATGATCGCGTCCAACTCCGACGTTCGTGCCTGGCATGAACTTCGTACCGCGCTGTCTGACGATGACGCTCCCGGCGCTTACGATCTGACCACCGAAGGCCTTGAGACCAAGTCTTTTTGCGTGGGAGTCTCGACCGTTTTTCGAGGACCCTCCTGCTTTTTTGTGTGCCATGGCGTTTTTTCTTGTGAAGTGAAGTAAGGCGCTTTTTTAAGAAAGCGGGCCTATTTTATAATGAGTTCGGAGACTTGTGCAAGGCTTTTTTGTCGTCCTCGAGTACTTTTCTAAAGCTGAATTTTGTGGTATAATGGTTGGATTTATGAAAATACACGAACAGCATCTGCGAATCAGCTTTGCTTCCGCCATGATAGGTGCCTTGACGCTCCTCATTCTGCCCGGTCCTGCGATCTGCGCTGTAACTGACGTTGATGCTCTTCAGGAAGCATCTGTTGAGAAAGTGAAGGTTCGGGAAAGTAAGCCTGCCGGTCCTCCTGCGGCCTCCAATGCTACGTCAAGCAATGCTCTCTTCCTCTTCCAAATCCAAAATGAACTCAAAGAGGCTTACAGCGATTATCACAAACTCAATACCGTTATTGACCGCTCAAACGAAAAAATTTCCTCAATTCGCGATACCTCGAGTTCATTGCGCGACCAGATTATTCGTTTCCAGAGTGAAATTGAACTCACGGAAAAAAAAATTGAAGTTGTGGCGACGCAGGTTGGACTTACTTCCAAGGAAATCACCCTCCTTGAAGAAGAAATTGTTTCGAGGAGCATTGCGCTCGATCAGCAAAAAGCGCTGCTGGCCGATTACATGCGCATGATCTATGTGAGCGAGAATGAGTTTGGTGAGGATGGGAGTTTGAGTCCTGCCCGGATGCTCCTGGCTGACCGCGATATCGCTTCGATGCTCAGTGAGATGCGAACCCTCGATATGCTCCAGTTCAGCGGCCAGGAAATGCTCGGTAAGCTCCGCAGCGCTCAGGAGATGATTTCCAGTATTCAGGATCGTGTGAAGGCGAAGAAGGCGTCGCTCGATGTGTTGCAACATCGTCTACTTGCGCAGAGGGCATCGCTCGAGGATTCAAAAATGGCCAAGGCTCAGCTTCTTGCCACCACCCATAGTGACGAGGCTACCTATAAGAAACTCATTCAGGAGTCAGAGAAGCAACAGGAGGAGTCTGCTCTCCAGATAGCGGCGCTCCAAAATAATTTCAATTACATCCGCGATAATTTGAGCCGGCTCGGCAACAGCATCTCCCCTACTGATTTGCAGAAACTGCTCGATGAACGCACGAAGCAGCTCTATGAGTACCAGCAGATGAGCGATTCTGAGGGCGTATCTGGTAAGACTTTCCAGTGGCCCATCGCTCCAAATCGTGGCCTCTCCGCCTACTTCGATGACAGTGGGTACCGCGCGCGATTTGGCGTGGATCACCGCGCGATTGATATTCCGATCTCTCAAGGATCGGCCGTACACGCGGCGAGAGACGGATACGTATACAAAGCAAAGGACAACGGGTTTGGGTACAGTTACATTCTCTTGAGTCACAAAAATGGCTTTACGACTGCTTATGGACACGTGTCATCCATTCTCGTGCGTGAAGGGCAGTTCGTGACCGCCGGAACGGTCATTGGGCTGACTGGCGGTATGCCCGGAACACGCGGAGCAGGATATCGTACGACCGGGCCGCATCTCCACTTTGAGGTTCACCTGCGCGGCAAGCCGGTGGATCCGCTGGATTACTTATCCTTGACGAGATTGTCTCTCGAGGAGTTGCCGGCCAAGTATGCAAAGAAGATCGAGGATGTGATGAGCGGCGCGGGCGAGGTGCGTGATGCGACCCATCCTGATAGTTCTGCCGATGAAGCGGATGAAGCCATGGAAAAACAAATCAAGGAAGATGTTCTCAAGTTCGTCGAGGAGAATGGCGAGAATGAGATTGAGGCGTACCAGAGGATATTTGGGAAAGAGGGCGATTGAGGTAAGATTGAATTATGAAGAAACTGGAGGAGATTTTTTGCGGGCTTGAGAAGCTCTATCCGAAGGTGAAGTGCGCACTTATCCACAGGAACGTTTTTGAGCTTCTCGTGGCCACAATTTTGTCGGCGCAGTGTACAGATAAACGTGTGAATCTCGTTACACCGGCCTTGTTTGAGCGGTTTGGTACCGCGGAGAAGGTGGCGGCGGCAAAGTTGAGCGAAATTGAGCGGTACATCCGATCGACGGGCTTCTACCATGCGAAAGCGAGGCATATTCAGGGAGCCGCACGCGAGATTGTACGACGATTTGGCGGACAAGTGCCTGATACCATGGAGGAACTCCTCCTGCTTCCCGGAGTTGCCCGCAAGACTGCGAATGTGATTCTTGGCGTCTGGTACCGGAAAGAAGAAGGGGTGTGCGTGGATACCCATGTGGGCAGGCTCTCACGGCGACTGGGGTTGAGCCGAGAAAAAACTCCGGTAAAAATTGAAAGGGATCTCATGCGAATTGTGCCGAGAAAGCAGTGGAATCGTTTTTCACTCCGGCTCATTCAGCACGGACGCGAGGTGTGTTTTGCGAGAAAACCCGCGTGCGAGCGGTGTGTGCTTTCGAAGCTGTGTCCGAGCGCTTTTCGTCCGAGCGCTTTTCGATAGAAAGTTCTCGAGCAGGGTTTTTCCCTGTGGTGTTCCGATACTCTCCGGGTGAAACTGAACACCGAAGAGCGGGTATGTTTCGTGTTCGATTGCCATGATCAGATTATCATTCTTCGTTCGAGCTGTTATGCGAAGCTCTTTCGGAAGCGAAGATTCATCGACGATGAGCGAGTGGTAGCGCATGGCGGTGAATTCCAGCGGCAGATGCTGAAAAATACCTGATGGCTGGGTTTGGATGATGGTGGATGTTTTGCCGTGAAAGGCCACGGGCGCATGAACGATGTGGGCGCCGAAGTGACGGGCGATACCTTGATGGCCGAGACAGACGCCGAGTATTGGAGTATGGCGATGGAGCGATGCTATCACTTCGCAGCAGACACCGAAGTCGAGCGCATTTTCCGGATTGCCAGGACCGGGTGAGATGATGATGTGCGATGGAGTGAACTTACGGACATCCTCCATGGATGCCCTATTTTTGAGTATGGTCGGATTTCCCCCCAGTTCTGCGATGTGCTGGTAGAGGTTATAGGTGAATGAGTCGAAATTGTCGATGATGAGTGTTTTCGTGGTCAATTTCCTGATGAATTGTTTTGCATTTTCACGTTTCCTGCTCGCGCTTCTGGGCCCTATGGAGTATTTTTTTCAGGCTCTCGATCTGCTCAGGGGTGAAATGCTCCTCGAGTGGCTTTTTGCCCAACGGATTCACCTCCCCCGCCTTCTCGATCACCGTGTCGGTTACGTAGATGGGTTTGTCGGCAAGTACCGCAAGAATGAATGCATCGCTCGGACGCGACTCAACCTGAACCTCCATGAGGAGGCCGAGCTTGTCGTACATCTGGATGCAGATTTTTGCGTGAAATACTCCCTTGTGGAGGTCGTAGATGATGATATGGCGAATCTCGCCGTGGAGGGCATCGATGAGTTCGAGCATGAGGTTGTGACTCATGGGACGCTCGAATTTTGACTTGTCGAGGGCGAGAGCCAGTATCTTCGATTCCGGCTTGCCTATGTGGATCCTGATGATTTTGTTCGTGCTTTGACAGTAGAGACACAACACGGGATCGTCCGGATTCTCGATGAGAGTAATGACGTGAACCGAGATAATTTCGTGATCCTGATTTGGATTTTCTATACTCATGATTTGGTCAAAATGTTGGCTGGGGATGAGGGATTCGAACCCCCGAATGCCGCCTCCAAAGGGCGGTGCCTTACCACTTGGCGAATCCCCAGTGCTTGACGACTGTACGAACGGCCTATGTAGAGTTTTCGTTCGTGCGCCTCCGAAGGATACCATGAATTGGAGCAACAAAAAACAGAGGATTTTTGGGTCCTCTGTTCCTCGAGCGAATCGTACATTTCAACTATTCCCGGAAATTAGAAATTCGAGTCCACCGTTGCACTGTATATAGTTGGATTATTGAGTCCAACACCATCGTCACTCTTCGTGCCATTCCAGTTCCAATCTGTTCCTTTATAATCGTACAGTAGCCATGATTTAGTTCCCGTTGTGTCATAGGCAATATCATACCACTTCGTTCCTTCTCCCGGATACCATGGCAAAGGATTTTCACCATTATTGTCTTCGTCAACTTTATGTCCAAAGCTAAACTTACCATCATCGTAATCCCAGAATAGATGCCACAGTGTCGTCGGGCCTTTAAGGCTGCTATCTGAAGCGTAATAGCTTATTTTTTGGTAATAATTATATGGGACGATACCCTTCCCGATATTTTTGAAGTTAATGTCGTCGTCTCCTTTATCTCTGTTTACAATTACGACGGGTTTGGGGATTCTTTCCGTAACGTATTCCTTGCCATCCTTTGTGCTCAATTTGATTTCCTTTCCTGCCGTGTCTGAAACTATAAAACCAATGTCTGTCTGTCCCCAGCCATCCTTTGTATTTCCCTCACTATCGAACCCATATACATAATTTGATCCTTCGTTGAAGGTGCCGGGAAAGACTGGAAATGGAATTCTGACACCCACGAAAATACTCGCCTTATCGTCATTGTTTTGGACAATTGAAATTGCCTGTTTCTTTTTCGTCCCAGGGTTTTTACTGTCTGGCGGCAGACCGCTATTGACTGGCACGTCGTCAAGAGTTGTATTTTTTATCTTATCCTGCGACGACCCTGCAACATTGAGGTATCCATTATCGAGATTGATTGGAAAATCTTTGTATTCAATCAGCTTTCCTCCCTGCTCGGTATTATCGAATGTAGAATCTGCGGATTTCGGATCTCCCCAAAGCGGTTTCCTTAGAATTGTCAATTTTAGATCATTATCGGAGAGCGTTGCGAGATCCTTGCTGTCAACAAATATGCGGTAGTATACGGTCATATCTCCAGTTTTCGGGTCTTGCCACTGTTCGGCACAGTTGCTACCTGAACACACTCCCTTTTCCCACTCGCCCTTCACTTTTTCAAATTTTATGTGTTTTGCGAGAATCTCCATGACATCTGCATGTGAGGCAACTACCGGTTTTACTACCCCTCCCGCATACCATACGTCATTTGGCGAGATAGATGCCGGAACAGAATTTAAAACATCGGTTCCTATCTTTTTGAATGTAATCTTTTTTGCATTTGAACCTCCCTGGGATTTTACCTGTGCCCCATAGAAAACACTGTCATCCTTTTCCGGACACGCTGTACCCAGTTTACTGCATTTGTCTTTCTTGGATCTCACAACAACAAAATCCTGATCCTTGAGCGTCTTGAGTTGCGGATGAAGATTGTACTGTGCGAGTTCTTCAGCCTTTAAGCCGTTCACAAGATCACCATCGTCATATTGAACCTGATAGGTAACTGGATTCTCATTTTTGTTTACCACCTTGATTACCCCCCTGGACCACCTGTCTGGATTACTCTTCCAGCGACCCAGAACGATATCTTCCTCCTTGAATTTGGTGAAGGCCGGATCGGTTGCAGGCAAACTTGCCTTCTGAGTCAGCGCTATGTTTCCAATGACACCGATGCCTGGAATGAATGAGCCTTTCGCTGATTCCCCGCCGATGTACTGATATCCGAGATACCCTCCGGCGACTACGGCAATGACGAGCAGACTGAGGAGAATTTTTTTCATGTTGGTAAGAATTGTGAGATTGTAATTATGAGAAAAAAACTGTCATTCCATTTATTCCTCGAAGAAAATTTCCCAGCCGTCGTTTTCATCCTTCGGCGTTTCTGCTGTACCTGCCGATGTACCTCCGGTCGTCGAAGCGACCTTTCCAGTCATTTTCGGCTCTATGAGCTCTTGAAGGGGTACGTAGAACCATTCAGGGCCTTTTTTCTCTGTAGCTGAATATGTCCCATCTTTATATTCGTCGTCGTATCCGAACTCATAATTTGACCCGCTAACGCTCACGATGTGGGCAGACCAGAAAATCATCGCGTCGCCTGTGTCTTCGCCTTTCCTGTTCTTCGCAACTGCTTTCTGATATTGCTTCAGTGATGTTGGATTTTTCAGGAGGGCTATTTTTGCCGCCGGCCAGTTGCTCTTTACTACTCCATCGTCCTTGAATTTCACGCTGTATGTTCCATCACTATTGAGTTTGAGAACTTCTGCCCTTGACCATTTATTTTGATCGCTTTCCCATTGGGCCAGGACGGTGTCTCCTTCCTTGACGCCATACGGATCACTTCCAGCAGATTGAATAGTAAGCGTTAATTCTGCCTTCTCGCCCTTGGGGTTAGTAATCGTTACTTTCTTTGAACCAGAGGCGGATTTGTCTACGTTCAGAAAGATAACGCCTGACTTTTCGTCATCGGATTGTGGACCATAGCCCGGATAAGAAAGCCCATTTTCAAAGGTAACGGCGCTCTTATTTTCTCCCGAGAGGAATTTAAGATTCGTACCTGTAAGCGAAATGCCAACATCATTATCTCCTGCCTTCACTGTCTTTGGCGAATAATCTGTGATGGTTGGGGCTGTTGAAACAGACAGAGAAGTACTTGCAGGCTTCACATTGAATTTCGTTGCAGCTATGATGATTTTTCCTTTACTCGTTTTAACACTTACATCCTTTGGCCCATCTCCAATTGAATTCCAAATTTTGATGCTTCCTTTGATAGAAGTATTTTCTACCTTCATGGTTGTGTTAGTACCCACTGCTGTAGGTCCTATGCTGATATCTACAACGTCGAAAAGATTTGTTCCTTTGATTTCGAAGTCGATCGTTTTTCCCAGCTCTGCTTCTGATGGTGAAAATGATGTGATCGCCGGGTCAGCGCTTCCTGATGTACCTTTTGCCTTCACCTCAAGCGTTTTGATCGTCACCACTTCTGCACCCTTGGAAACATTAATTTCTTTAATGCCAGGCGAAGTGGTTTCCGGGACGTTAACCTTGAATTTAAAGGTTGTGGCCGTTGGAGCTTCGTAGGAATAAATTACCAGATCCTGAACCGATTCAAGTTTTGCGTTTATGAGGTTTTCGCCGGTAAGAGTGACTTCTTTCTGCTGATCACCCTGCACCAGTGTCGTTGGTGAAACACCCGTTATCTTAAGTGCCGTTGATCCTTTCTGTGTGATTGAAAGAGAAGTGTTTTCGGCTGAACCTACCTTGATCTTGACGGGGCCTACTGCGGCGTCGTCTTTCACATCGAGGGTGAGCTCGATTTTTTTGCCGTCGGAAGATGCCGTTGCGGCAGAGACGTTTCCGAATGAGGCAGAGGGTGAGAGTTCTACCGACTTATTGGCGAGATTTTCGCCTGTAATTGTGATCTTTGCGGCCTTGGTTCCCTGGATGAGACTTGAGGGAAGAACGGATGTGATGGTTGGGGCTGTTGTCGTGGTCGTAGTAGTCGTCGTTCCGGAAGATTCTGTTGGTTTCTTGTTCAACTGAAGCCAAACGACGGAGTAGGTCGAGAATTCAAAGGTGCCGAGATCGACCGGCGCCGTGCCGAAGTCGTTCTGGCCTTTCAGTGCCCATGCTGAAATAACGCGACTGCCGAATGGGGCGATCAGATCGGCGAGTTTCGTTGGCTTTGAGGCGACCAGGACCCAGCCACTCTCACTGTCCCCCATTGGAGCCACCGAGAGAAGATCAGTCGCCTTGTCGGTTGGCGACTTGAGTCCGTAGGATGTCGTTTCTTTGTCGGTAATTACGATGACAACCCTGTTTTTTGCAATTTTGAAGGTTGCCAGATCGTCTTTCTTGATTTCCTTCGTTCCGGTGAATGGCCCCTTCGGATAGGTCCAAAATGAACCCTGATCGTAGTATGCGAGCAGGAGCTTGTTGGCTACGGGATCGACTCCCTTGACGATGTCCCCCATTGTAATTTCCGAGTCGGCGAAGAGGTAGTTTACCCCTGATTTCGCAACGCTTGCTGTCTTGTACTTTGATTTCAACGCGCTAAGATTCTTCTCGTATTCTGTTTTGTCGTTCGAATCGAATTGAAGCGTCCCCTGCGTCGTTTCTACAAACGAACCCTTGGCACCGCCTGCCACCTGAAGAGATGGAGGAGGAGTTGCAGCGGAGAGTTTTGGAACTTTCGCGCTTGTGAAGAAGTTTGCGTAGACGTAGTAGGCAGAGCCTGCCAGAAGAGCGAGGACGACTACGGCAATGACGAGTTTTCTCAATGGTGACGACTCGCCTGATTGCGGAGGCTTTCCCGATGTAAATCCTTGCGGGGAGATTGTATTTTCCATAGGTTGTATGGGCGATTAAATTAGGGGGAAAATATATTTGGTTCGATATTACACGCTTTTATTTCTTTTTGCGATAGAATTTGTATGCGGCTGATGTCGCGAGTGTGGGAATGATGAGAAATGCGAGTTCTGGACCGGTTTTCGGAAGATTTGTACGCTTCGAAGTGTACGATGGGGCTGCCGGACGGGAGTTTGGTACGGAGGTCGGTTCGAGAGCCGATGGAGTATTCTGCGTAGTAGATGTTTGCGGGGACGTCGTCGGAGTAGCGTTGGAAGATGTCGTACTGTTTGTTGAGGTCGATTGCGTATTTGTCGCCGGAATGTACTCGAGTGATGGCGGCTTACTGTCTTGTGTGTTTGATGAGGGTGTTCCGAGTGAAGGCGGCTTGCTTGAGGATGAGTTCGTCTGTGCACTGCCGAGTGATGGCGGCGGAGTCGATGAATCACCAAATGAAAAATTGATACTCGGCGGAGCATCCTGCGCGAGCGCAGCTGTCGCACCCATGAGTGTGACTGCTGAAGCGATCAGCACGAGTGAAGCCAATTTTCCGACGCCTGAGGTATGCATAGGGTAGATTTTATTTTTTATTTTCTTTATGTGATTATAGCATATTCAGCTTTAGGTTGCAAGGGGTGGTTTTACCGTTAATGGTGCGGTTGCCGCCCCGAAGGCGTTTTGCAGCTTTATCGTATAGTCGCCCTGTGCGTTTGAGTTTGCGGTAACATCGAATTTTATCATGCCCGGCATACTCTCAAATGATGGCTTGATCTCTTTTAGTGTAATTTTTGGAGCATTTTCTGCATTCGTTCCGGCATCTTCGATTGTTATTTTTGTATCGTCGTCGATATTCGTAGCGGTGATGATGATTTCCGATGTTGCTGCACTCTCCACTTCCTTTGGAGAAGTCTCGATTACTTTCGGCGCTTTGATATTTTCCTGAATGGTAAGTCCGACTTTGACGGTGCCATTTTTTCCGAATGGGAGGCCATTTGCATCGACGGCTGGAGCATTGAATGCCAGTGGTATGACGGTACTTCCGATTTTGAAATCAACGGGAATTTCCAGTTTGAGTGTCATGTGATTCTTGTCTATCGGGTTCACTACCGCAGGGAGGACTTTTCCATCCACGATGAGCTGTTTTTCAATGGATATTGCGCTCAAATTGACTCCGTAGAGATCGATCGGTTCAAATGGCGTTCCGAGCGTGAAGAGACCGCCTGACTGTATCTGAATCACCGGATCAAACTGCGTCTCGAGTGACGTTACCACCTTTTTTACCAACGGAACTTTCACTGCGCTCTCGTAGACAGTTCCATTTGCCTTGATACTGAATTCTTTCAGACCGGGTTGGATATTTTCGGGATCGAGTTCGAGTGCTGCCGTGAATTCTTCGTTGCTCGCGAAACTTCCGATTTTTGCCGAGATGTTTGTATCCTTGAATGTCACTCCCTTGATGGCGGAACTGATGAGATTTTCACCCTTTATCTTGAGGGAATACATCTTTTCGTCTGGAGTCACTTCTACTATTTCCGTCTGCGTCACTTTTGGCGCGAGCATTGGTTTCTCGTATGAAATGACGAGTTTGCCTTCCACGGTTTTTCCGGATTGAGTTTTCACGGTGAAAGTCTTCATGCTGTTTTCGGTCGATGGTTGGATCGAGAGTTCCATCTCGGCGAGGTAGTTGGCGATCGGTTTTATGGTTGCTGAAATGTTCTTATCTTCGAATGTTACCGATTCCACCGATTTGAGGTAGGTTCCCGTGATTTGAACCTTCGTGAGCGGAACGAGTTTTGGCGTGTCGTTTGGCTCAGGAATGAGGATTTCGAATGGCGTGACTTTTTCGATTGTTGGAGATTTTTCTGGTTGCGGTAGCTCCTGCGATAGCTCTTCGTTCTTCCCCTGTTTGAGCCTCAGCCACACGAGATACTCCTTCGCCGGGTCAGATGCGTCGAGTTTTGATGTGTCGATTTTGCTTTGCGGTGTGCCATTCGTGAATGTCCAGGCCGTTTCGAGACGATTTTTGTATGGGGAGAGCTCTTTTCCTGTATTTTCCGATGCCAGCGTGGTGAGTACCCAGCCCGCCGTGTCGGGACTGATAAGTGAAGCAGAAGAGGCGGGTTTCTGGCTGGATGTTCTCACTTTGTAGACCTTTGCGGGCTTCTCTACGATGATGATAAAGCCGCGATTTGCCGGAATGCTTTCTGTTTCTTCGAGGAGTCCTGTTCCGGAAAATTTACCCTGTGGATAGGTATAAAATTTCTTTTCCTTCCCGTTCTCGCCTGGATTGTAGTATGCGATGAAAGCTTTTTTGGCCACAGGGTCTATGAGATCAATCACCTGTGGTGCTGTGAGATTTTCCGAGGCATGCACATAGTTGATGCCTGATTTCAGTTCTGAATTTGCGGCTCCTTTTGCGATGAGATCTTTTTCCGCCTGCTTGAATTTTTCTCCATCCTTCTCTTCGAACTCCAGGAATCCGTAATTTGTTTCCATGAATGAGCCCTTCAGGCCGCCCTCTGTCGTAAGGGATGGCGGAGAGTCGCTGTCGTCGGGTTCTTTTTGGGTAGTCGAAATGATGTACGCGCCTATGGCAAGCCCAGCGATGACTATCGCGGCGATAGCGATGAGAATTTTTTTTGGGCCTGACGATTGCGGTTGCGCTGATTGCAACGCTTCGGATGAGGATGAAGATTGTGTGTCCATTTTTTTGGGGGGGTTAATTTATGGGTTATTTTTTATTGAGAAGTTATTTGAGCGTGACTTTTCCACCCTCTACCGTGGCTGTCCTTTTTTCGGATTTGAAGTCAGTGATCTCATCTTTCTCGTTGTAGGCGATGATCTGGAAACGGTAGGTACCAGGAGTCGTGAAGGCCGCCTTCACATCCTCGGCGGTTACCTGAATCTTGTGCTCGCCGCTCTTGAGGTCGGCGTCTACCAGGGCGATGAGTTTCACCATTTCGTCGTTTTCCGGCTTGTCGTCGGTGGCTGCTTTTGTGATGGCCATGAAGAGATTGGATGCATCTTTTTCTATCTTGTAGGTCATTTCGATTGAATTGTCTGGCGCCTGAGCTACTTCGAATGTAGTGATCTTGTAGTCCACGGCTGGGTCGTAGGAATCGAAGGAACCTTTGAGACCTTTTGAGGAGCTTGAGAAAAATGCCCCCGCGATAATCACGAGAAGCGCTACGCCAGCAGCGAAGATGAGTCGTGGATTTTTCCAGAGGGGAACCTGTATGAGAACTGGCGACTCGGCGAGCATTTGGGACTGCGGCTGAGACGTGGATGGGTGAGGTGGCAGTGATTGAGCCGTTTGATCCTGCAAGGCTTGCGATTGATTTAGAGGCGTATCCATGGGTAGAAAAAAGTTAATGATTATTTATTTTTCTTTTTGAAGGTCTGGGAGCCGAAGTAGGCCGCAAGGGCGCCATAAGCGTATATCCAGAGCTCGGGGCCGGTACTCGATGTTGAATCTGGAAGCGATGAACCGGAGACGGGATGGCGCGGCTGGATGATATTTGCCTGTCCATAGGTGAGCGGCTCGACTGCTACTGAGTTTGGATTTCCGTACTCGGTTGTAGTGATTGAGCTGTCTGCGACCGTCCTGGACTGTCTTACTGTCTGTGATGTGGGTTGAGAAATTTGCGGAGTTGCTGAAGTCGTGAGCGATGGAGGCGGTGTGCTTCCACTTGATTTTGCCTTATTCTCTTCATAACAGAGAACATTTTCCGACATTTTCTTCACCTGCTGCCTTGTTGCGGTATCCATCTTGCCGTCGAGCGCTGCTGTGTTCAGTTTCCTGTACAACGCACAGGCATTTGGAATGTCCGCGGCAGAGAGGGTGAAGAGGTCTGGAACCGCTTTACAATCGATCGGAATGGTCGTACCGGAGAGGTATTTTCCCTGTGGACACTCGGTTGAAGACGAGGTGGTTTTGTTCTCTTTTTGAATTTCCGTGCTTGCCATCACGAATGGTGAGGCCGAGAGCGATGGAGGCGGCGCGAGAGCTTCCGCCTTCGGTTTTGGATTACAGGCCTCACTCTTTGCCACGGCCTTGATCTGATCGAGTGTTAATTGATCCATTTTGAAGGTCTCGAGAGCTGCTGAATCGGATGCTGCTATTTTCTTCATCGCTTCGCAGGCTTTGGACTTGTCGAATGGAGAAGCAATTGTGCTGATTTCCGCAATAGGCTCGCAATTTTCCGGCACGGACGGACCATTCAGGTATTTTCCCGTTGGGCAAATTTTTGGCTTACAGGCCGTGGTAAGATTCGTTTCGATTTGCTTCTTCGTATCCTGCGAGAGGGAAGGATTTGATTTTTCGGCTCCGTACTGATCGCAAACGTCTTTCGAGAGGGCTGGGTCAACGATTGATTTGAAGGGTTCACAGAGCTCTTTATCCTTGGGTAAAAATGTCATCTTTGCCTGACATATTTTCTTGTCGTCGGGCTTCTTGCTACAGTCAGCGTCAATGTTCTTCTGGAGTGCCGTTTTCGTTTCAGCGCTCAAGCGATAGCTGTTATCGGGATTTGTCGCGATTGTTTTGTAGACGCTGCAGATGAAACCTGCCTGCGAAAATGCGCCAACGGCGCTTGGCACTTTCTTGCAACCGCCATTTTTTGAGTCGGAGATGTAGTACTGATTCAGCGGACAGTTATCGGCTTTTTTTATTGTGAGTACGAGGAGTGCGTATGGAGAGCTCGATTTTCCATCACTTCCCTGAGCGATCACTGTGTATTTCTGCCCGCCTTTGATCTGCTTGGCGATGTCGATCGGAAGTTTGAATTTCGTGCAGGTGTAGATAAAGGTGCTTGCGCCCATGTCCTCTATACATGTCGTGTCCCCTGTCAGCTTTTGAGTATCGTCGAATACTTTTTTGTCGGTCCATCGCGCGAGCCAAGCGAACTCATACTTCTTCGCTACTTCAGCGTCGAGAGCGCTAAAGGCGTCAGCAATTTCTTTCTGATCCGTGAGCTCTCCCTTGATGATTGCAAACTGAAAGTTCTGTTTCGTTTTTGGGCCGCTGTCAGGATCGGTACCCGCTGTCCAGATGAATTCAGTTTTTTCGAGATCTTCGAGTGCGAGTTCTTTTGCCACGTCAGGTAAAACCCATGTCGGGGCTTGCGGTGGCTCGTTTGGCGCCTCGAGAATGAATGTCGCAACGGCGTACTTCGAATTTACCGATTGATTCGTCGTCGCGTCGGTGCGTGTTGCGCGTACGCCGACCAGGTATATGCCATTTTTTTGGAGATCGGGTTGTGAGATTTGAAGCGGATCGAGTTTGAATGATGTACCCGTGATTGGCCCTGAAGACTGCGCGAGAATACGAAGTGTTTTACCTTCTTTGTTTTCAAAAGTTTCGTCTGTCGCCGTCATTGACGCATCATTCTTGAAAAGAATTTTCCATTCGTAGGAGGTCGACTCTTCGCCCTCCCACTCAAATACGAAGTCTGTCAGTGCGGTTGAAAGAATTTTCGTATCGGGTGCCGGTTTGCGCCAGAGTGGAGTTTTCGGTACTTTAAGAGGAGTTGTTTCTGGGGATGTTTGACCGTCTGCCGGTAGATCACCTTCCGGAGTTCCGTTTTCGTCTCCTGTTTCCGTGAAATCACCCTTCAGTCCTATCGAGCCGCTCCCATACATCACGATAAGTCCGACTGCGAGAATGACCAGCGTGAGTGCGAGTGTTTTCCCAGGTGTTGATCTGAGAAAACCTTTCTTTTCCGGCTGGAGAGGCGAGGCGAGTTGCGACTGGGGCTGCCCTTGGGCCTGCGGGTATTGATTTGGATTTTGAGACTGCTGCTCGTCCATCGAAACGTGGTTTTATGTATCTTTCTATTGTACCACGTTTTTTCTGCTTTGGGAAGCTTTAAGAAGCTACTTTGTGAAAATTGGGGCGAGAAGGCCAAAAATCAAAGCTAGAACGGCGAAAATGCTGCCAAGCTTCACTACCGCTTTCTGTCCGTTACTGAGCATAGAACTGGAAATTTAAGGAGTAATGGTGATGGTGTCGGTGAGGGTGTCGACGATGCCCTGCGTATCTGTGACTTCGAGACCGACGGTATAGGTTCCAGGATCCGTGAATATTTTACTGACCTGCGGACCGGTGACATCGTTGAAGAGGCCGTCGCCATCGAGATCCCAGTTGTACTTCTGAATCGTTCCGGATGTGCAGTTTGCATTGAGGACGATGTCTGCCGGTGCGGGCGATTCTTTCCTGTTGAGCGTGAAACATGCCTTCACTGGAACGTTCTGTACCGTAATGATTTGTTTTTCGGTTGCGCGTTTCCCGTCGTTTCCGACTACGGTTACCGAAGCGGTGTAAGTGCCGATTTTAGTGTATTTGTAGCTGATTTTCGAGGCATCCTGTCGCTTCGGCGTACCGTCACCGAAATCCCAGAGGTAGGAGATGATTGACCCATCGAAGTAGGTTGATGCCGAGGCATCGAACTTCACCGTAAGCGGAACGACGCCGGTGATCGGGTCGGCGTTTATTTTTGCGTGGATGCCGGGTGAGCCTATCTGAACCGTAACTTCTGACCTCACCTGGTTGTCGTCGGAGTCGGTGAGCGTGAGGGTTGTTACGAATGTTCCCTTATCCGCGAAAATGTTGGTCACCGACTGGCCGAACTTGTCCAGCGTACCATCACCGTCGAAGTCCCAGGCATATTCTACGATATCGCTCTTCATATCTGGCGGTGGCAGGGCATCGAATTTTACGCTTAATGGCGCAGTTCCCGATATGATATTTTTTACGGCAACAGGAGTGGTCGCGATATTTGATACCGGATTTTTCGATGGGGTGCTCACGGTAATTTTCCTTGTTTTTGTCGATGTTACTCCGGCCTCATCAATGATCGTAAGCGTCACCGTATAGGTACCGCCTTTTGCATACGTATGGCTTGCAATACGTCCACTGCCCTCCGATGAAGCATCCCCGAAGCTCCAGCGGTACTTCTCGATTCTCCCGTTTGGAGTTACGGATTTCCCAGCGTCGAATGTGTATGATTTTCCGATGAGAAGTCTGCCGTCTTTTTCGGTCGCAATTTCGATACTCGGTTTTACCGCATATATATCGGAAACATTGATCGTGCGTTTTGCGATGCTCGTATCTCCACTGTTGTCAGTCAGGCGGAGCGAAACGTCGTACTTTCCGTTTGCCGTGTAGGTATATTTCGTCGAGGAGGTGTCTCCGTCGTCGAATTCGCCGTCGGCGTCCAAGTCCCACTCCCACTTCGTAATCTGGCCATCAATATCGGAGGAGGCGGACCCGTCAAATGCAACCGTCAACGGCATTGAACCCTTATCCGGGGTGGCCGATATGTTGACGACGGGTTTCACGTTCTTAATGGAAATCGTTATCTTATTATTCTTCTCCTGTGTCTGATTGCCCGCGGCGTCTTCGAGAGTTACCTCCAGAGCGGCGGTAAAAATGCCGTCGAGTCCTCCCTTGTCAAGATATTCATGAGAAACTCTTACCCCCGTTCCTGTCGAGTTGTCCCCGAAATCCCAACGGTAAGAGATAATTTTATACTTTCGCACATTGATTTTATTGATGAAGCCCGTAGCGTCGAACGTTACCGTTACCGGTGCAGAAAGATTGAGGGTGTTTCGCGGTTCGGTTGCGATTGGAGGGAGCTCTACGGCGTTTGCAAATGTGGAGAGACGGTTGTCGAGAAAGAGAAATGCCACGGTTCCGCCCACGAGTGTGAGGAAGAGGGCGATACCCGATATCACTGTTTTTACTTTTCTCTCTGTTTTATGCGGATCGGTCGCCTCCGTTCTCGCGTTTATGATGAGATAGGCAAGGAATGTTATGAGCAGAATTGCGGCGAGTGCCGCGAAAAAGATGAGTGCAAACTGGGTGAATTGCATGATTGCTCCGCGCGGCGTTGAATCGAGCAGACCGAGCAGACCGGGGAGGCTACTGCCCTTTCCCCCTTCTCCAACCATCGAGAATCCGATGCCCACCAGTAGTGCCCAGAGAAGCATGATGGATGCGAGTGCGAGCGCAAAAAAACGACCGACTTTTGAGGCGGCTTGCGGCTCAGCATTCTGGGTACCTGTCGGATTATTCTGGGTTTGAGCGGTCTGGATATCGGCCATTTTGAAATATATGTGAGGGGTTTTTTATGTTTGTCTGTTTTTGTTTCGTCTGCTCCTGTAGCCGAGTATACCAAATCCAAACATGCCCGCAAGACCGCCGACGAGTTCGAATGCTCCACCGACAGCGAACATATTGTTGGCTCCGGACTTGAGTTGTGTGTCGAATACCACCTCTACTATTCGTGAACTCGATTTTCCGGCGTCATCATATACGGTGAGCTTCACGCCAATTTTTCCCCATGATTTCTGGAAATCTGTTATCCACTGACCCGGCGTGGCTGTTTTGTAGTTCTCATCGTTATCGGCGATACCGTCACCGTTGCTGTCGAAATAGATGTTTTTGTCGATGACGTAGCGGGTAATCGGACCTACCGATTGCCCGTAATTGAGGGTAATGTTTCCGGATGTACCGGTGAGATGAATTTTTCCATCCTCTGAATACGGCGCCGGAGTCGTGATCAATTTTGCGCTGAGTGCAGATGGCTGCACCGAGAAATCCGGAGTATGCGTGGATTTTGTCGTGAGAGGATTTACCTGTACGGGAATTCTGCTCGTGGACTCCACCCCGGCCGTATCCCGTACCATGAGTTTCACGTAGTACGTTCCCGGAGATTTGTAGATGTAGGTTGGATTTTCCTTCGTTGCCTCACGGTCGTTATCCTTGATACCGTCGTTGTCGGCGTCGCTCGTGGCGTAGATGGAGTTCGTATCGAAGTCCCAGACAATTTCACTTAACCGCACCCTCGGATCGAGGATCGTCGTATTTTTGAAGGTGAGTTCAAGCGTCTCCGGTTTTTGCGTAACGGTAAATGATGGTTTTGGCGGAGTGGTCTGCGAGGTGACGTAGATAGTGAGCGGGTCTGAAACCGACTCGGCGTAACTGTCATCGACTACCTTGAGTCGTGTTTTGATCCCATTTTGAGCTGCCAATTTGTACACTTTACTCACCGAGGATTTTTCTGATGGCGTGTCGTTTTGGAATCCATCACCATCGAGGTCCCATGTATAGGATATAATTTTGCCGTCGGGATCGGACGAGGCGGACTCGAATGTGATTGCCTCTCCCGCGAGCACCGACGTTTTGTTCACGGTGATTTTTGCCACGGGTGGCTTGTTGGCGCCATTTATCACGGTGAGCGATGGAAGACTTCCTTCTCCGAAGATTTCACCTGCGGTCATTACCTGATTTTCACTGTCGCGAAGTTCAACATTGAACATGTACGTAACTTCCTCCCCTTCTTCGCCTTTTGTTCCGACGTTCATTGTTGTTTTTGGCGTAGAAGTGATCTGCCCGCCCAGCTCGTTACTATTGTCTTTTGCGTCGTAGTACCACCACCTGTAGGAAACGATTCTCCCT